>Ga0214544_1003175_pt1 | contig 34304 bp, 13 predicted proteins | sample CNSS3metaG_FD_160074 | JGI IMG/M metagenome (GOLD analysis project Ga0214544, IMG submission 160074) | Root nodule microbial communities from cowpea collected in UCLA plant growth center, Los Angeles, California, USA - CNSS3 | ecosystem: Host-associated > Plants > Roots > Nodule | place: USA...
TTTTTTACATAAAATATATATATATATATATATATATATATATATATATATATATATATATATATATTAATTTTTCAAAGTGATGTTAAATTATCTTATTTCAGTATCGACCCATAATTTTTTTATTAGATGATTATGTCTCATTTCAGTATTCAAATTATAATTTTGTTTAATACATATTATTCTTTGACATGTATTTCAATTTTATAAATATAGGAAGTAAAACTAAGAATTATGGCATATATTACCAAAGGTTTTAATATATTAATTAGGTAGTCAATTTGAAGAAAAAAAAATGAATGAGTATTTAAAATAAAAATTTTTCTTGTGCTACATATTTGAAACTTATTTATGTTTATATAGGTTCTTTTAGCATTTGAGAAAATTCACTAATAAGATTCAACAATGATGAATTATGAACAAACTCATAAGAAACTACAACATCATTTATAATCTAATACTTAAGAAAATGAATTTGTTGTTTTTCTTTTTCGCATAATTCTTGTCTTACCCAATGTGAAATTTAAGTTCATATTCAAAATCTTAATATAACTAGGAGATGGTGGCTTTTAATATGAACACAAATCTAATAATACACACACTAAACATTCGCTTAAATCCGTATTTTGATCTTAAGAGTTTGATGCAGACTTAGATGCGAACTTATGAAATTTTAAGAAGAATCATATTATAGTATAGAATGTTAAGTGTCATATAATTACAGTATAAAATATTATGAGTCTTGAAAATTTGTAAGAATTTAAAAAATATGAGAGATATAAAGAGTTATGATACATATAAAAGATATGCAATGAGAGAAATTTGTTATTTTATGTTATTCATATATTTTCTTTCACCCTAAAATATATATATATATATATATATATATATATATATATATATATAAATATATATATATATATCAAAATGTAACAAAATATCAAGTGAATGACTTTATGTGATTTTTTGTGAGAATAAAGTCATAAAATTATTTATTATTATTTATTCAAAAATTTTACCTTTTCAAATACAGATTTATATGGGATGGGACTTAAATGAGTGTGAATTTAAGCGAATACTTATAAATGGGAATGTATATTTAACTATAAATGTTAACTAATTCTTTTGACATTGATTCACAAATTACTATCAAAAAAAAAATTGAAAATTGAAAATACATTGCTTATGTACAATTTTAATGTATTCTCGAGACACATTAATTATTCTCGGGACACAAATTAATGTATCCTTTTCTACAAAGAATTTTTAATAATGGTTAAAATCATTTACCTATTATTCTCGAGACACATTAACTAAATCATTATATATAGAGAGAAAATATAATTTATGTGAAGTTTTTATCAGTGGATCTATTGATTGTTTTAAAATCTATATATCAACCTTTTGTATAACTATGAATTTTATGAGATTAGTTGAACCAATATATAATATGGAATATTTTTATTGTTAGATGCACTTAACTAAAAGATTATGATTTAACACCACATATCATATATCTTTCAATCATATATCTTTCAATCAAATCAATTGTTTATGGTTGAATAAATAATTTTCTCAATTTGTATACACCTAATCTAACAGTTTATTATGTCCCATATACATAAGTGGTGTGTATAATTTCTTAAAAGAGTTATGAGATAGAATATTCTCCCTAATTTTATATAAATTCTCCAAGGCATCTCACTCAAATTTCTTTGGTGCAAATAACATCATTATGGAGTGTCACTTTCTACATTTTTTTTCTATTTTACCTTTTGAATTTTTTTTCTTTATCTCATTTCCTTCCATGTCCACCCGTCAACCATCACAGCCTAAAAGAAAAGGTTTAGACGCAAGTGATAAATACAAACATGAGAAAATGATGATGTAAAGATGACATATACCACTTTTGTTAAAAATTAAAAAAATATATACTTAAGATAATATAAGATATTTACATGATAAGTTATTTTTATATATATGTGGTTTATTTATCGATTAATTTTATAATTGTTGTATTAATTTGGATACCATAATCACATATCATTGCATATAATTGAGAGACAATAATTTATTATAACAATTATTCTGTGATGGGTAAAGATTTTTACAAATTTCACATATGCTTTGTGTTTTGTGGTTTATACTTTATACTTCAAGTCATCAAATTTGTTTTTTTCTCAATCAAATCAAATCTTAGAGGGTGAGGGTTTGAAAATAAAAAACACATTAAAATATTTTCATGACAATGATTCGAGGTTAATCCTTATTCCATCTTCCACATTAGTTTTAGATTTGGTATAAGAGTCTCATTGAATAACTTTGCCTTGTTTTGAATATGTTGTGTCATTGTTATCCATTTGGATCATTTATTTGTGTTTTTCATGTTATGTTTGATGTTGAACATAATATTATCGGATATTAGATGTGTCGTCATTGATGAGGTGACACTATTAGGAGTTGTTATGGGTACAAAAGATCTAGAATCATCGACACTACAACCCTTCGAGACTTTGTCAGAATCGCTTTAAGTAGTCTAAGATTTGTTTTGTGTACCCATGTAGTGTCAAAAGCTACCACCTCTTTATGCCAATTGATACCATTTTTTTTTTTCGTGGGTGTGCTGATTATCATTTAGGTTGGAGATGAATTAAAAATGTTAAAAATGCACATTTTATTTTGTTAAAATAATGAGGAATATATAATTTTGTTTTATATCCATATTTTAGCGTCAACTATTCTAGTGTGATGGTCAAGTAGTGCATTTTGTTTGAGTTATTGTATGAGTTTATCAAGAATTGACATATGATTGTTTATTTTGAATCTATTTGATAAAAAACTTTATTAGCTAAAACTGGAGAACATTAAGGATTGACATATTTGATAAGAGAATTCTATCAGATAAAAATTATAGAAATTTGTTCTATAACTTTTTATATGTACTATCAGTCATTTTTGTATCGTTTTGGTACGTAATATATCCTTTTGTTGTTAATATAAATTATATGTTGTATATTTAATTTATGTAATGAATATTATTATTTATTAGGATTGCAATATAAATAATGTTGATGTAAATATTTATTTTAAATGTTTGAAATGTTTGGAAGGTCGATATAATAAATTAGAGAGTAGTCATAATATTTCTAACTTCTGATTGATATTTATAATAACATAATAAACATTAATTGTAATTATTTATGTGTGATGTGATGAACTTTTACACATAGTAATTTATTTTATTACATTATTTTATAATAACATAACAAACAATATTAAATTATATTTCTTAAATTGTCCATCGGAATTGAGAAAAACAATATGGTCTAATAGTTTTATCGTTTGGTTATATGAGTTTAATTGAGTAAGACTTTAGCCCATAGACAAATTTTATGTCACTAGATTTATTCATTAAGACAAGTTAGCATCCGTAACATCTAATAGTTTTATCTTTTGGTTATATGAGTCTAATTGAGTAGGGGCTTTTTTTGTATTTCGGGGTTCTTTTGACCAAAAATTTGTAAAATAGGGTTTGTTGAATTTTTTTTTCAAAATTGGGTTAAGTTGTCATGGGGGAGGACGACATTAAAGGTGAAGTCGTCCTCCACCAAACTGGTTTCTTTTTTTTTTTTCAAACAACAAAGTCGTCGTAATAGGGGACGATTTCTGTTGATGTGAACAGTGAAGTCATCGTCATAGAGGACGACTTCACTTTTTTAGTTTTTTTTTAACGTTTAGTTTTATAATAATAAAAATGTTAAAATACTCCATTGGTCCAAATTTTTGTTCAAAAATCTCAATTAGGTCCTAAGATTTTTTTTAGTCTCAATTAGGTCCATATTTTTTAAAATGCATAACAATTAGGTTCATTCCGTTAGTATGGCGGTAACGGTGTTAAGGATGCGCCACGTGTCAGGTCCTCATTTTTTTAATTTTTTTTTGAAAATTATTCATGCCACGTGTCATGTCAATATTGTGCCACATGTCAAGTCAGTAAGGTGACACGTGTCAAGTCATTTTCTGAATCTCAATTTGGTCCATATATTTGTTATTTTGATTACATTTCAGTCCATTTATTTTAAAATTTTAAATATATTTATTTTAACATTTTACAAAATTGTTTTAAAATTTTATATTTAAATTTATAAAATTGTTATTTTTAAACCAACTCTAACATACATTTGTATATAAATTATTTAAAACAATTTTGTAACAAGTTAAAATAAATATTTTAAAATTTTAAAACAAAATATAAGTAAAGTTTAATGTAAAATAAAAATTTAAATAAACTTAATATTATTAAAATGTTTAATAAAAATATCATTATAAAATTTATATAAAAGTTAAATTTGGTCGAAAGATGATGAAATTGAAAATTAAAAAATAATGGACTGAAATATAATCAAAATAACAAATATATGGACCAAATTGAGAATCAGACAATGACTTGACACATGTCACCTTACTGACTTGACACGTGGCACAATATTGACGTGACACGTGGCATGAATACTTTAAAAAAAAATTCAAAAAATAAAAATTCAAAAATTCAAAAAAAAATGAGGAGCTGACACATGACACATCCTTAACACCGTTACCACCCTACTAACGAAATGGACCTAATTATTACGCATTTTCAAAAATATAGACCTAATTGAGACTAAAAAAAACTTTAGGACCTAATTGAGATTTTTGAACAAAAACATGGACTAGTGGAATATTTCAACCTAATAAAAGTTACATAATAAAAATTAACTAGAAAATTGGATAAAGCAATAAATTACTAACGATAGGGACAGTTGCCCCTATGACTGTCTCATTAATTTCTACTAACTTAATAGTTGTATTTTAATTTTTAATCAATGTTAAAATATATTAATGTTTATTTTTATTTTTATTCCAATTTATTTATTTATTTTTACCAGTTATTGTTCTAATGAAAAAAAAAAACTAAAAGTGAAGTCGTCATCTATGACGATGACTTCATTGTTCAAATCAACAGAAATCGGCCTCCAATACGACGACTTTGTTTTTTTTTTTAAAAAAAAAAGAAACTGGCTGGGTAGAGGACAACTTCACCTTTAATGTTGTCTTTCACCCTGACGACATGACCCTATTTTGCAAAAAAATATTTCCACGAACCTTTTTTAACAAATTCGAGTTGAAATCGACCCCAAATACAAAAAAGCCATTGATTAGGACTTTAGTCCAAGGGCAAGTTTGATGTCTGTAGATTCATTCATTAAGACATGTTCGCATCGGTAAAACATAATAGTTTATCATTTGGTAATATAAGTTTAATTGGGTAAGACTTTAGCCCACAAGCATGTTGTCACTAGGTTCATTCATTAAGATGTGTGTTTGCTTCGGTAAAACATAATAGTTTTATCATTTGGTTATAAGAGTCTAATTGAGTAAGTCTTTAGTCCACATACAAGTTTTATGTCACTAGATTCAATCATTGGAACATTTGTTTACATAAGTAAAATATAATAGTTTTATCATTTGATTATATGAGTCTAATTAAGTAAGACTCTAGCCCACACACAAGTTTTATGTCACTAGATTCATTCATTAAGACATGTTTGCATCGGTAAAACATAATAGTTTTATTGTTTGGTTATATAAGTCTAATTAAGTAAGACTTTAGCTCACAAGCAAGATTTATATCACTAGATTCATTTATTAAAACGTGTTTGCATCGGTAAAATTTCATCACCCTTATAAATGATTACTCACATTATTTTTATCTTTACTTCCTCATTCTAAGGATGAAACTTATGATGTCTTAAAGTTTTTAAGGCTGAAGTAGAGTTATAGTGCAAAAAACAACTTAAGATTGTGAGATTGGATAAAGGTGTGGAGTATTATGGTAGATACACAATGAGTGGACAAACACTTAGTCCATTTGCGAAATTTCTTCAAGAACAAGGGATTGTTGCCTCATACATTATGCTTGGTTCTTTGGATCATAAATGTGTGACAAAAAGAAGAAATTGAACTTTAATAGATATGGTGAGGAGCATAAGAAGTCATGCAAAGCTTCCTAAATTCTTATGGAGAAAGAAAAGATAGAAAAAGAAGAGAAAGAAAAGAGAGTAAAGAAAGTAACAGAAAAAAAGGAGAACAAAAAGAGAGAAAAAGAAAAGGAAAGAAGAGAACATCATGATTTGTCATTGAATAGGAAGCATTAACTTGCTTCTTTTTGTTTTGTTTGCCTAGTGAAGATTTGTTTATCAAGGAACTATGACATCAAAAATGGAAGGAAGAAAGGATAACAGAAAAGGAAGACACAAGTTTGGAACTTAATGAACCTGTGTTTGACATGTTAGTTTGTTTGTTAATTACGTTGGGTAATAATAGTCATTCTTTTAGTTTGGATACAAGCCAGGAATATATGTACATGAGTTAGCTTGTTTGTTCATCCCCAACAAACCTATAGATAATCAAAGTTATACCTATAATCTAGTTTTTTATTTGCACAATATTCTTTTTGTTTTTCGTTGAGCATAACATCTTTACTTGAGATTGTTTGATGTGTGATGCGGATGTGGCGTCTCCAACTCTAGTTCTTATCAAAGATGACAATCTTTGTGGTGAATCTTCATTAATTTATCAATATGCTAGATTGTGAAGTCTCCATCTTTGACTTATCTTTGACTTATGTTTATCAATGTGCGTTCTTATTTGATTTATCTTTTTGTCTTTTGAGGATTCAAATTAAAAAATGGTTGTATTTTTTTTCTATATAGGATCGCATCTCAAAATCATATATAAATAGGATTAATCAAGTATAATATTCTAAACATATTGTCAATTAATACAAAAATGAATTTAATATGTCTATCTAATCAATGACGGATTATAAGAGGTGCAGGCGGGGGCCATGTCCCCCTCTAATATTTTTGAAATTTTTTAGTTATGTATTTTATTTAAAAAAAAATTAAACTATGTATTTTATTTTAAAATGTTTTAAATTATGTATTATATATATTGAAAATGTTGAAAAATCATGAAAATTTAATTGAATATATTTTTATTTATTTTATAAAGTATAATATTTAATATTAATAAATAATAAAACATAAATTAAATATAATAAAGAATTAACAAATAAAAAAATATTAAAATATTTTTTTTTATTTTTTTCCAATTATTTTTTAATTTTTTATATATTGTAGTGATTTCTCACACTCATTTGTGTGTGTTTTTCTTTTGTTTATGAAAAAAAAAAATTAGACACAAACTCGTTATTTTTGCTCTTATCTCTCTCTTTACTCGTGTTTCTTTCGTTTGTTTATGAAAAAAAAAATAGACACAAACTCATTATTTTTGTTCTCATCGCTCTCCTTTATTCTCTTCCATTATCAAAGAAAAAAAGGTAAGTGTATTGTCTCACTTGAAGAAATATAAGTCTTTGGTTTATTCATTGTTTCTAATATAGAAGAAAAAAGTAATGTATTATATGTTTTTTCATAACCGATTTTTAATTGTAACTTGATTATCATATATTTTGTTTTTAATAATTACGTATTTTAATTTTTATTAGTTTATGATAAATTATTTTTCAGTCTTAAGTTTATATATATATATATATATATATATATATATATATATATATTAAAATGAAATGAAGGATGAATTTATTGTAGACAATTTTAGCTATGATTCAATTACTTTTAGTTTTGTTTTAATTATTGATGAAAGATCTTAAGAAACTTAACTATTCGTTAAGGATCTTAAGAAATTAGGAACAATCATTTAAATACTTATATATTTTATGTATGTGTGTGAATTCTTTTATAGTTACAATTATACTCATGTTTTTATTGTATTAATAATACAAATTTTGAATGTATTATTTTGGCTCCTCCAAAGATATAGATCAAGATCCGCCATTGTATCTAATATTCAAAAAGCGAGAAGTAATGATCATATAAAATTCTTTTTGCTTAATTATAATAGAAACTCATATAATAAGTTTAAAAGTTTATGATTTTTTAAAAAAATCTTTGTATTTATTGTTATTAACGTTGGAGTCAAATCAAAATTATACAAAGAAATGTATTTCAAATTGGACACTTCATCTATCATCTATACATGTTGTACGAATGTTTGTGTGTGAGTGTTACATAGGTGAGAGACCATGTCATAATAAGAAATCTCCAACAATCTCATCCACTCCCGACAATCCACGTTTGCATACACTTCACCGTGCTACAAAGCGTAATGAAGAGGAAGAAGGTTCACAGTAAAACAATTAGGTGAACTAATAGAGCAAAGAATCAGCAAAAGAGTGGTTGCAATTGCATTTATTCCACAACTACTTCTTCAAGGAAACCTGTTCTTTTATGGTCTCTATCATTCTCTAAACCACACATATTTAAATTTTCAAAATAAAATAAAATAATTAATAATATTTAATTGCGCATTGATCCGGATTTAGGAAATGATTCAACAACAATCTCTGAATAATTTATTTGGTTTGAAACGTTATTGACTAAATTAAATGATTCCAAGTAGTATATACTATCACTATATTAAATATAGGATCTTCAACATACTCTATAGTATAATAAGGCTAAGTATTTTTATTGTGAAAGTCACAAAATTTGACATATGCAGTTCCACTTTCATTATCATGAAGACTTACGCAATATAAGAAGGAAAAAATTGAAAGTTTGAAAGGTACAAAGAACTAGTGGAAACATATATAATGAATCATCAATTTATCAAAGCAATGAAAACAAGTGGAATAATGGTAATAATAAATCAAATAATATATAAAACAAAATAAGGTGAATTTGAAACACATCCTATTTAGGCAGTAAATCAAGTCCAACAAATGCACGTTTATTGCCTAGTCATATAATTTATCAAAGTTTGGTTTGGAATTGAAATTATAAACTTTACAAGCAGGTATAATTTGGAATTTAAATCATAAACACCATATGCTATTACAATTAAAATTTGATTTCAAATTCAAAATTCATTAGCGAGTACATTCAAATGAGATTTCATTTCAAATTGAAATTGGTTCCTAGCTATTATAATTGAAAATAAACTTTCATTTAACTTTGATTTGGAATGGAATTTCGTTACAATCTATAATAATTGAAAAAATATTTTAATTCGTCTTTGGAATTAATTAGTAGGTGTTGTATTGAAAGTGGAATTCAAATTGGATTTCGAATTGAAATTCGTTACGGTTATAATAGGAATTGCATTATTTGAAATTGGGACGTGAGTTTCAAACTATTTGCAGGTGTTATAAATTGAAAGTGTTATACAAAAAATTGGACTTGTAATTGAAGTTCCATTTGGATTAAATGCAATTTGATTTCAAATTGATGCATTGGACTTGTAACTGAAATTTCGTCTACATTCAAATTTGATTTGGAATCAAGCAGGTCCTCAAATTTGAATTGGTATTCATTGAAGTAGAAAATTTAGTTCGGCTAAATAAATATAACATATACAAAAAAAAATTGCAAATTTCAATAGAATAAATGTTACATTTATCATTATTTTTAGGATTAGATACTGTTTTAATTATAATTTATATATTTGTTGCTTTTATACACTTTAATTTTTTTATCAATTAAATCTCATTTTATGTTAAATTTTAAATTGATTCAGTCTAGTCATTATTAGAGATGTCAAAAATATCCGTACCCGTGGGTATCCGCTGATAAAACCTGCAATGGGTAAAATATGGATATTAAAAATGGATACCCGCTACCCGTGGGTACGGGTATTTTTGATACCCGCATATTAACGGGGCGGGTACGAATATCATAGTATCCGTACCCGTGGATACCCGTACCCGCTAAACTTTAATTTACAAAAGTATCCTTATATATATATATATATATATATATATATATATATATATATATATATATATATAAGTAAAAGACATTTTATCCTAATTTTTTATAAGCTGCACATCTTGTCTTCTGTCTTCATTCTTCCAAGTATTGGTACGTTGTCTTCTTTCAAGTACATCCCTTGACATTTTTCTCTCTTCCCCTTCTTTGAAATTAGGCATATACATCAAACCATATATAGATAATGACGTTTATGGTATGCTTGTTGTTAAATGATGGAATCAAAATAAGAATACTTGACACGTGACAATTGAGGTTTATTATTTGATTATTTTTCAGGAATCAATCGGAGAAAGTGAGCTTGTTGATCAAAACACTAATTAAAGAATTTCTATTGTGTTGAACGTCATTTTATATTTATTTTTATAATTATTTGGACTTGTATGAACTTGAGTTAGTTTGAAATTTATTTAAAATTTATGACAGTGATGTATTTTATTTTATTTTATTTGAATTTACGATTAAATATTTATTTTTTAAATAATTTTGTAAATACCCGCAGGTAACCGGAGATATCCGCGGGTATAAAAAAAATAGACGGGTACCCGCATAACGAATACCCGACGGATATGGGTACATGGCGAATATTTATCCAGCGGGTAGGGTACGGGAGAACTACTATCCCGTATCCTATTCACCCCGTTGACATCCTAGTCATTATGTTACATAAACGATGTTAATGTTATTTTTGTAAATGTTATGTGTCACTTTGTAATATTATTATTTTTTATTTTTTGTTCTTCTTTGTTTTTTTAAGTTTGTTTTTTGTCATGTGTCACAAACGAGACAATATTAGTGTGAAGTCTCAATATCTTTTATTCAATCTGGTTCATATATTTATTTTCTGACACAATCAAATCTTTCTTTTTTTTAAATCAAGTAATGTTGTCCCTCTACAAAATATATTTGAATTCAATTTACTTACCAATAAAATACAAAACTTGTTCTATTTTATAAAAAGTTGCAAAATAATATTATTTATTTTATAAAATTTGATCTAAGTAGACAATCTAAGTTAAAAGATGTAAAATATATTAATAATTTAGTTCCTTCTAGCTCTAAACATGGTGGTATGCCTTGAGGTTTCACTCCATGGTGCTAGTTCAAGCCCTTTCTATGATGGTTAGCGATGGATGTTTGGGTTTCTTCCATGGTTCATCTCCCAAGTGTGGTACTCAAGGTTTTTTAAAGTTTTTTTCATGTGGCTTAAGTATCAATATAGTTGTTCAACCGTAAAAGCCAAATTTGAATTATGATCTAGCCGCCTTTTAGCGAGCACTTAGCGATAGTTCTGAGGCTCAAACTGTGATTCTTCGATTCTTTCAAGAAGTGCTTCAATTCACAAAAATAAATCAAATTTCCATATATTTGATTCTTTATACCTCATTCTGTAATTTCTAAGCAAGAGAGGATTGATTTACTTAAAATCAAATCAATCATCTCCAAATGATATAAGAGGATAAAGTGATTGAAGAAAAACAATTTAGGACTAGGATAACAACTTTCAATGTAGACTTGTTTTTGTTTTTTGGTATATCGAAACATTATGGTACTTTGATGTAATTATTTTGTTATGTTGATCGATTAATGAAATAAAATGTTTGTTAATTTTGTTGTAGTGTCATTTTTTATATATTTTAAATTATAATTATTAAATATAGATTTTATTAAATTATAAATATATAAATATATATGTGGATAATAATAAATAATAAAATATTTGAATTATTAATTAATAATAGTTACAGTTATAAATTGTGGTGTTTTTAAGTGTTGTTGTTTTCGTCAGATTTGATTTCTAATTAAAAAAAATTAGGACAATTTTAATTGCATGTTATTCTCGTTAGATTTGATTTCTAATTAAAAAATACGGTAGTTTTAATTGTCATAATTTATCGTAAAAAATCATCACTTTATGACTTTATGTAATGCAATAAACGGTGGTTGTTGGGACGGTTTGCTGAAACCATCACACTATCGACGTATGACGGTTAAACTGCTACATTATACAAAAATAATATACTTTGTGGTAGTAAGATGTATGGCGGTTAAACCACCACTTTATAAAAAAGCGTATTTAGTTACCTTAATAGATTTTGTTACCCAAAAACTGATAATCAGTTATTATATCATAAGATATATAACTGATATTGGTGGACAGTGATGGATGAATTTAAGAATGCAACTCACATGCTTACTTAAGTGTCCTAGAGGATTGCCTTAGGCGAGAGGTCTTTGCTTTCACTGTTTGAGTAATTAGCTCTAGTTCAAGGAAGCATATGTTTTATTTCAGCAAGCTTTTGATTTTCAATTAGGTGAAAATCTTCTCCTTTTTTCTTGTGAAAAATGAACAAACAGTAAAAAGTAGTAAAAGGTGAATTTAAATAGAAAACTAAAAGAAAGACATAATAAAATAAATATAAATTTATAAATATAGGTCAAAAATAGGATCAAAATCTGTTATTATTTGACACTTGTCGAAATATTTTTTTAGTCCACAAAGAAATTTTAGAAAATGTAGGTATTTTTAGAATGAGATTTTATAGTTAACAAATCTTTTTTTTTTTTTCAAACACCGGGTAATCACAAAATTTAATGCAGGAAGTATGATAATTCCATCAACAGTTTGGAAGACAATTTTTTTAAAATGACTAGTCATTACAACGCTTAGCACATTAATTTCTGTTCATGTAGCACAAAATGTGTTTCTATCGGTTCATGTTTACGTACTTTTAATTCAGTTTTGTATGGGGTGTTAAGAAAAACATGGGGTGAAAAGGATATTTCTACAGAATGATTCTGTATGTTTATAATTGCTAAAAATCACTTTAGTACTGCTTTGTTATTACAAATACAACCTCTAGTATATATTAAAGTAGATTCTTGTTATTACTATAATACAATCTTATAAGTATACATTAGAATAGGAACTACACAAAAATCAATCTAAATGCATATTCTTTTGCTAGGTGAAACAGAAAAATATCTTTCTGTTGTTTGTATTTTAATGTTATTTGGCACTTATGAAAAATTACATATCTTTCTTTTCGGTGACATCCTCTTTACGAGGAGTGATTCGTGAAATAACTAAAGATTTGAAAAGGACGGATTTATGCTTTTCTGGAAGACGATTCAGAGGAATCAGGTTTCGCACTATGAGAGGGTTTAGAAGAAAACAGTGGCAATGGGAGTTGTTGTTTAAGAACATTTATAACCTGTTCTGAGGTTGGCCTTTCCTTGTGATCTTGGGGGGTACACCATATTCCTACACTCACCAAGCATTTCATCTCATTTACGTCAAAATCACTCTTCAATTCCTTATCAGCAGCATTTAATATATTCCCTCCACATAATGTTTCCATACCCATTTTCTCAAAGGCACGTGATTATCTTCACCGTCCTGGTAAGTTCTCCTTCCACATGCCATCTCCAAAGCCAAAACTCCAAAACTGTACATGTCGGATTCTTTGCTAACCCTCCCTTCCTTTATATATTCTGGAGCTAGGTACCCATATGTCCCCACCACCTTTGTCCTCTGAGTCCGCAATCTCGGATCCACCAACCTTGCTATCCCAAAGTCACTAATCTTAGTGTTGAAATCTGTGTCCAACAAAACATTACCTGACTTTATGTCCCTATGAACAACACACTGCTCCGCGTCTTCATGAAGATAACGAAGTGCTCTTGCCACACCTAACGCTATCTTGTACCTCACATCCCATGTCAAACTTCTTCTCTTCACAAACAGATGATTGTCAAGGCTTCCATTACTCATGTACTCAAAAACCAGTAACAACTCCTCTTTCTCGTGGCACCACCCCATGAATTGCACAAGGTTTCTATGTATAACACGACTTATAATCTTCACCTCGTTTCTAAATATTCTTTCACAATCTTCAACATCAGAAAATATCCTTTTCACTGCAACCACGCGCCCTAAATCACTCAGAAACCCTTTGTAAACTTGTCCAGAGCCTCCTTCTCCCAGCCTTCTATCATCTGCAAACCCGTTGGTAGCTGCAACTATTTCGTCATAACCAAACCTTCTAGGCATTGCTTCTCTATCGAAACCAAAACCATCCTCCGTTCTTCTCTTTTTGATGGTCATCCAAGAAACACTAATAACCACGAGCAGAAAAACAATAGAGCAAATCACTGTAACAACTACTATTTTGACCTGAACCTTGCATTTGGTTGCGATGTCATTTTCTTTTTTTCCCTCTCCATGCGTAGAATTAATATCCAGGCTTGAACTGAACTCCCAGGAATGGATCACATTTTTCTCAGTGGACGATCCAGTTGAACCCGAAAACCCAACATTGACCCACTCCGGTAAAATAGCCCACAGGTCAATCTTGTACGAGAGATAAGCGGTAGGAGTAGAAGAAGAACCAGTTCCATCAAACGACCACGAAACAGCAAGGAGTTTGGCAGAAGCATTATAAGTTATTAACGCATGCCCCATCTTCCCTGTGTTGCTCTCAATATCAAACTTGGTATAATTGAGAGATGCCACAGAGTTATTGTTGATCCCTACGTGTTGCATTGGTGGGTCTAACTCGTTTATGAAAGTGTCGAATTCGACAGCAACGATGTTATTTTGGGTGTCATCGTATAGCCCGAGACGGGAGCCATAAGAAGTGGTGGTCGGAATCTGGTATGCTAGGGGTGCCAAGTAGAAGGCAAAGCCATCACCATAGATGGTTCCTAAAGATACGTCGATTGTGAATGAAAAACGAGTTGAAAAGTTAGTGACATGTCCGTTGGAAGAGTTTTTGATGCGTAGAGGTTGGCCATAGACGGCTCTTCCAACTCCATTTTTGACGAGTGGATTGAGAACTGCAGCTCCGTTCTCTATGAGGGCTACGCCTGCGTATCCAACTATGCTTGCACTTTCAGTATCGTTAAAGTTAGTTATGGTGAAGGAAAGTGGTTGAGCTAAATTTATTGGAAGGATAAAGAGAACGAAGAACAGAAGAAAAGTTTTCTGATAGTGGAAATTTTCAAAGGACGCCAACATGGTTTATCACCAGTGAGGCTAAGCTTGAGTTAATGGCGAGACATAACTGGATAGCTATATATGACGTTGCCATAAATCAGAATTTATTATGGACCCCTACACCTTTTTTTTTGTCTAGTTAATGTGATGTAAAATAATACTTTCACCCTTAACAAAATTATACCCACCTTGTAATCTATTTTAACAACAAATAATGTATGTTAAAATTTTAAAAATAAAATAAATACAATTAAAATATTATGCTTAAAATATTAAAAGGAGTGCTTTTTACCTTCAAAAATTCACAACCCATTAAAGTTTCAATAAAATCTATATTTTGACATTTCTCATTTCTCTTACTTCCATTTTACAGACTCTTTTAACAATCAAATATTACATTTACACTATAAGAAAATATCCTATTAACAATAAATTTGAGTGATCAGTTGTCACTAACTAATTTGGATACTGATTTACAAAATTAAAAATTATTAGTTATTAAAATAGTTAATATTATAAATGAAAAATTATAATTTGTCACTAAATTGATCCATACTCAATTAGAGACTGATTTAGAAATTAACTGATTCTGATCGTCAAAACCTAGGTAGCTAAATTTTAGTGACCAATTTCCTTTAGTAACCAAAATTATGGTAGCTAAATTTTAGAATTCATTTTAGATACCAATTATAATTTTTCATTTATAATAATGACTATTTTAGTAACCAATATTTTTCTTTTTATTTTGTAAATTGATAACTAAACTAAATTGGTCATTATAGTAATTAACAACTTTTGATGACTAAAATCGGTTATTTATGAGACATTTTTTTTTTGTAGTTTTAACTAATAAACATAAATAAATAAAATAAAATAAAATAATAAAAATATTATATTTAACTAATAAAAATAAATATAATTTTTTTAAAAAAATAAAATAATATTTTTCAGGAGTGTCAAATGCAAGTATAAAAAAATAGGGTGTGAATATATCATGTCCCTAGTTATATTTTGGACAATGAAATGCAGATGAAGGAAAATGAACTCTTGGCGTAAGTGATATGGAATTGACATTCAGGAGTTGCGTGGGCTAACAGTATAACAGTTCTTGTCAAATGTCATGCTCATCCTTGCTTGCTTTAAATATTGTATTTCTCATAACATGGCTGCCTTGGCGTTTCCTATTTAATGTAAAGAAAAAGAAAAATTTGATTCATTGTGATGGATATGTACACCGAAAGAAAAAAAATAAATAATATTTTATATATATATATATATATATATATATATATATATATATATATGACCAGTCATACTAATCAATATTAAAGCAACATATAATCACAAAGCTTAAAAATACATAAATATTTAATATAAATATCGGTAGTTAACGTTGAAGACTAATTCAAATTTTAATTCATAAATTGATTATAACTTTTTATTAATAATAGATATTATTTTAGATATTGTACGGTAAAAATTCAATTTCTTAAAGTATTCAAAGATGTCATGTTTTTATTTTGTCAAAATATATATATATATATATATATATATATATATATATATATATATATATATATATATAAAATAAAGTGTACTCTAATCCTTATATGTAAATACTTATAAGATTATCCAAATACATATGTATATGATAAGTCTTAAAGTTTATACTTTAAGCAAAAAGTTTATGAAAATTGTAATTTTACATAACAAAATTCATAAATTATAGTATATAATTAGACAACCTACCAAGAGGAGAATATAACTCATTGATCTATTAAGACACTAGAACATAACATAAATCCTCCACTAAAAGTTCACGTCACAAAATTTGTTTCTCTCTTTTATTTTCAAAGCCCTCTTTATCTTTGTTAGATATATTATTACATATCTTATCTTTATCTCTATCTTCAGTTTATTTATTATTATTCTTTAGGTATATTTTGGGCTTAGCTCATAACCTCCTTTATTATAAACACAATACCCTATGTGTATTTTCTACATAAGGGAGATTAATATCAAACATATTTTTACTATATCTAATATTATTTAATATGGTATCTAGAGTCTAAGGTTCTTTTTAAAAAAAATTGTCGTTCTCTCGTCTTTTGATTTTTTTTTTCTTTTTCTATTTTGTAACACTAGTACAGATTTGATAATTTACCTCGCCTTATAGGCCTCAATTATGGCGGAACCGAAGCCTATAAGGAGGCGGTGGCAACTTTTCAATTTCAGCAACCTATATTACTCCGGTTCTACAAACAACCAGTGCCGTAAGCAGCTTTAGGCCTCGGTTCCTTAAGAACCGAAGCCTATTAGGCAGTCCAGAAATAAAAATTTTAAATTGGCGCCAGCGAGAACACATTTGGCCTCGGTTACTTTTCGACCGAGGCAATATTGGGCAGTTTTAGGCCTCGGTTGAAATAGAACTGAAGCCTATAACCCTGCCCAGAAACCCTAATTTACAAATTTCATCAGCGCCGCAATTCACCCCTCTCTCTCACTTCCTCCCTCACCAATTCGCCCCCCACGACCCCCTCTCGTCTTCCACTCCCCTTCTCTTGGAAACCCACCACAACGCTTTAACTCTTCTCCCAAACCACACCGTCGACGACGATGATGCCCTCTGCAACGGCCACCTCCACAACCACAAGCTCAAGAATGCGGCTCTCGAAGCCGCCAACAAATCCCATGCATCCTACACCGCCTCCCCCTCCGGCGTCATCCTCCTCGACTGCCACGACAATATTTACAAAGGCTCTTACTTGGAATTCGCCGCCTTTAATCCCAGCCTCGACCCCATCCAGGCCGTTCTCGTCGCCTTCGTCGCCACGGGCGGTGGCGACTACCACAACATTGTGGATGTCGTTTTGGTGGAGAAGGAAGACGTCGCCGTTAAACAGGAGCAGACGGCGAGGTTTGGGAGCGTGAAGATGAACTCTCGATGGTGATGGCAGCGTGAAAGCACGGTGGTGATGGTTCAGCTGCAAGCGCGGTGGTGATGGTTCAGCTGCTGTAATTTCGAATTGCGGGCAGCTTGCTCATGGTGGTTCAATGGGGTATGGTGTTGCGGTGGCTGCGAATTTTATTTTTTTTAAAAAAATATTGAATCTATGGCTTCGGTCTCTCTACAACCGAGGCAGAAAAGATATATATGGCTTCGGGTAATGACCAAGGCCAAAAGGGAGTGCCTTTTTGCCTCGCTTTAATATGTCTCGGTTCTTAAACCAAGACAGAATCTCAAAAATAATCGGGACCAAAAGGGGATACTGCACTAGTGTAATCCTTTCTTTCTAATGGAAGTATTTTTTTGTTGAGTTTCTTCACACTAGAAGCATTTCCTTTTTTGGTTCTTTAAACATCTATAAGGCTTGTGGTTGGCTCTGAGATTGTTAATGAGTTAGTTATAGTGAATTTTGTATAATAGTTTGATATAGTAGTTCCTTTGATTGAATTTTATTTTATTTTATATATGTACATTGCACAACTTTAACTCAAAGTAAATTGATAGAAAATTATACTATGTTTGTATTATGTATTGGATATTGTTTGTGATTCTTTTTGAGTTGGTTAAATTGTGGGAAGAAATTGAAACAATATTTCTTTTTTTTTAATAGGAATAGGCTTCGATTTAAGAAAGAACTAAAGCACAAAGTAAAGAATAGGCTTTGATTCAAGAAAGAACTGACACATAAAGTAAAGAATAGATTTCAGTTATGAACCGAAGCTTAAAAAGATTAATGCGAAGAGAAAAATATTATTATAATTTGAAATATAGAAATATCTAAAATGATTCATGAGTTTTCCTAAGTAAAATCTAGAAAACCTATAAAAGCACTTAGAAAAGAGTCTAGATTTTCCATGAAAAACCTATAAATACTTCGTTATGTTTGATATTTTCAAGCATTTAAATTTAAGTTATCTATTCACTTGTCACCCCTTCCTCTAACATAAATCAATTAGTATATTCAATCTTGCTCGCTTCCAAGAAAGAAACAACTCGAAATTTATAAGGAAAAAGAAAGATTTGAATCTAACTCAGTGAGATAGCAAGTCCATTTGTTTCCTGTCCCATACATTATAAAATCTAATGGAACCTTCCAATAGTCACAAGTTAAACCAAAAGAAAGGGTAAGATTTGTTGTCAAGGTCTATATAGACCAAATAACCCTTCAAAGAAACTCCTCCACTCACATGTGCATGGACTTGACTATGCTAAAATAGACTTTATCTATATGTTAACCAATTGATTTCATCAAGCATAGTATAATCACTCTACATAAACGACATTTTTGCTACAACTTTTCACCTTCAATCATGCAGAACTTCCCTACTTTATTATCACCATCAATTTGTTGCTGCTATGAAATGTTGCATGCTGAATCACTTTTAAACTTTCCTTTACCAAACTTCCCGGTTTATCTTTATTCTTTTGTATTCATGGTACGAAATAAACACAATTCTCACAATCGAACACAACCAACAGATAGGGAAGAGAGGGATAGAACAAAGAAAAATTAATAAAACTTATTATATTAAGTTATAATTAACAAATAAAAATGTCTCTAGGTTCAATTAGATAGCTAATTTAACATTAAGTCATTTCTTTAATAAGATTTCTTAAGCAATTAATAACTTTAAGATGAAAGGCTTACAAATAAGTTAGTAATTCTTATCTTCATTTAAAGTTGTAGGTTTTACCATAACGTTCACCTAAATCTATTTTTAAAAAAGGGTTTTCTAACTATTATCGAAATTACAGAGTCAGGATTTCTTTAGTTAAAAATAATCAATCGAATAATCACATAATGTTAGAAAGGGAAGGATAAATTATGAATAGAATGTTACATTATTCTCTATCAACAAGATATTTAATCACTAATAATTTTACACTGACCAATAAAAAAAAAAAACTCAAGGTAAATATTCCAATGTATGTGTCTGCATGCAATGATTTATAGTATAACATTTTTTATTTATATTTTTCTTTCTTTGCAATCTGCTCTTAGAGTGTGATCCTTCAGGTCAACAAATCTTTTCTCAAACATTTTTTGTATATTTTTATATTCCTCGCTTTATTTTTATTTATTTTTTCATTAGAATTGCTTTAACCTTAAAGAAATCCTATTATTTTTGTATATATTATTATCCATGACCGTGTTCTCCACATAACTTCTCATCAACAACCAAATTAAAGTTTGCTATCAACTCAAGCTGACAAAAGACATAAAAAAAATAGTTTCAAATTCAATGGAGATAAGAAAGTTAAACATTGTATATATAAGGAAAAGAAAAAACAAACAAACCTATTATTTTAAGGTTTTATGTTGAAAGTGATATAAATCTTAATGTGTATTTAGATTCATATTTTATTCATGTTGTTTGTTTTCTTGATCTCTCTTAAAAGACTTATAAGTGTTATCAAAGAAGATTATTAGTGTTGTTGATTCGCTTAGAAAAAGGTGTTCTGTATTGGATGATTAGAAAGTGATGTCAATTCTTATTTTATGGGTTGAGAGCATAAAATTTCCACAAATTAGAAATTTAGAAATACTTACATCACAAATTTCAAAAGTAATAATATTGTCATAGACGTTCATCTTCTCACAACCTTTTCTTTTATCATTTGTGGGGACTTCAACCTCAATGTTACAAGTACATGAAGATGATTCTACTGATTCTTTTCGATAAAGATACTTTAATTAGTATATGAACTATTCTTAGCTAGTATAATGAATACAAATATAAAAACAAAAACACGAAAATGTGACCTGCAATAAGAGCAGCTTTCACCGTGTTGTCTGCGCTTGGTGCGATGGCTTGACCATTAGACATGTGTGATGCTGGGGCATGGCGTGATAGGGTGTGGCATGACATTAGGGGTTTCTTAATCCGATCTACTTTTAATCCGATCTACTTTTATTTCGATCCAATTCATTTGAAATTTACTTTATTAAAATTTTAATCTATTTAAAATTTATTTTAATGAATATGGATTTTAATCTAATCTACATTTTATACATTTTATGAATTGGATATTCATTCTCTAAATCAAGATTTTTAAATATGAATAATCCAAAAAATCCAATCCAAATGTTCAATTTAAAGTTTTAGTTGGGTTAGGCTAAAGGTTCAGATGGACTAGGCTAAATTCAGACTCAGACGAGCCTTGCTCGACGACCTAAAGTGCCGAGCAGGCCCGACGACTCGAATGAGACATCAAGCCTGACAACCTGAATGGGTCGGCGAACCCAAAGACACAAACGGGCTAGGCGGGTCCAACGAACCAAACGAGTCGGTTAAGCTCGACGACCGGAAGAAGTCGAGCGGGCCTAATAACCCGAACGGGGCAAGAGGGCCCGAAGACCTGGATGGACTAGGTCGGCCACATAACTCAAACGAGTCATGTTCGATAACCTGTACGGACTGGGTAGGCCCGACGACCCTGATGGATCGAGCAAGCCCAACGACCCGGACAGGCTGAGTCGGCCCGACGATTCGAACGGACCGTGCCAGACAACCCGTAAAAATTAGGCAGACCCGACGACCTTGACGGGCATGGCGGGTCTGACGACCCGACCGTGTGAGGTCGGGCTGGCACACGACTTAATTGTGTTTGGCTGGCACGACGAGTCAGACAAACCTAGCCTGGCCCAACGATCTAGACGGGTAAGCTTGGTTCGGTCTAACGACTTAGACGGGTCCTAGACCTTGACAGGTCCTAGACTTTAATAGGTCCTAGAGCTAGACGCGACTTTTTTGTCTTGTGGATGTTTTTGGCCCTAACCCACATGGGCTAGGGTCTATATATGTGGGTTGGACCAAATTAACAGCTTTAGCCAAATTGTATAGTGTCGTCCTTAAGAACATATGTTTTAGAAAATTCAATTTAAATTTCTTTTTTAAAAAATGGATTCTGAATTTTAAACTTGACTCAAATATTTAAAATGAATTTAAATCTAGATCTAAACATTTGGATCTGAATTTTAAGAAAATTCAAACAAATTTTACTGAAAAAACAAATTTTGATCGAAAATTTAATCTAATTATTTAAATTTAAAATAAATGTGGATTTAATTATTAAAAATTCAATCCATGAACAACCCATGTCTATGTGACATATAGACATATATTTGCTTTGAATCCCGTCATAAAAAAAAAAAAAAAATCCTCTATGTTAAAGATTTGTTCGTTAAAAAATCATTTTTTATTACAAATTCAACACCGTCTCTCTTTTGAACTCTTTTTCTATGGCCAATTTGTGAAAATAGTATTAATCCTGGTTTTAGTAAGCTCCCTGCGATTCTTTTCTGAACCTCAAGTCGAACCACTTCGTTCTAATCTAGCACTATTAATAAATTATTTTTGAATTTATTACATTAACATCTTAAATTTTAGGAAGTTTTCGTTTTGAAATTAAATTCTAATGAATCATTCCAAAAAAGAAAATATTTGTTTGAGTAATAAATTTTGATAATTCTTTTTATAATTTTAGGTGTCATTTTTTAAATGATTGTAATTTTTTTTTTCATTCTCAATATTTTAAAAACTATTTAAAAAATAACACCTTTTGTCAAAATTTAATAGTAAACTGTATTCTTCTGATCATCATGACCATTTCAAAACGTGTGGTTAGGGGTCACTACGTCATTCTATTATGATTTATATGCAAGTTTCGTATGAATCATCTTCTTCCGTGTCTTACCTGCAAGTTGCAAAGACATATAAGACAATCCTGAACATGCTTCCTCGGACCTAGTATACTCTGTCAAAGAAAACCATGATAGCTACCTCAGAAAATTCCCACCACTGGACAACTTTTCTTGTTCTGCTTATCCTTCCAATGACCATAGTTCAACCATTTTCCTTCAGCATAACTAACTTTGAAGACTCTGAAAGTGCAGCCCTAGTTGGATACGCTGGCGTAGCCAAGATTGTGAACGGAACCATACTACTCAACTCACTCACCTACAGTGGAGTTGGAAGAGCAATCTATGGCCAACCAATACACCTCAAAAACTCTTCTAACCAACGAGTCACCGATTTTTCAACTCGTTTTTCGTTCACTATCCAATCCCCTAACTCCATTTACGGTGATGGCTTTGCCTTCTACGTTGCACCTCTTGCCTACCAGATTCCGAAAACCGACTTAGCTGGTGTCCGTCTCGGCCTATACGATGAAAACATACCCATAGTTGCTGTCGAATTTGACACTTTTATAAACGAATTAGACCCACCAGTGCAGCACGTAGGGATCAACAATGGCTCTGTGGTATCTCTCAATTATACCAAGTTTGATATCGAGAGCAACAGAGGGAACATGGGGCATGCGTTGATAACGTACAACGCTTCTGCCAAACTCCTTGCTGTTTCGTGGTTCTTTGAGAGAACCAGTTCCGCTTCTACGCCTAACGCTTATCTTTCCTACCAGATCGACCTAGCGGAACTTCTACCGGAGTGGGTCGCTCTTGGTTTTTCAGGTTCAACCGGGTCGTCCATTGAGGAAAACGTTATCCATTCCTGGGAATTCAGTTCTAGTCTGGATCTAACCATTTCCCCAGCAAACGAAGAAAATGTGATCGCAACAAAATACAAGGGTCGGGGAAAAGTAGTGGTTGTTGCAGTGATTTGGTGTACTCTTTTTGTGATCGTGGTTGTTGGTGTTACGTGTTGGATGATGAAGAAGAGAAGAAACGAGGATGGATTTGGTTTTGACAGAGAAGCTTTGCCTAGAAGGTTTGGTTATGACGAGTTAGTTGCAGCCACGAACGGGTTTGCAGATGATAGAAGGGTTGGAGGAGAAGGTGGGCATGGAGAAGTTTACAAAGGATTTGTGAGTGATTTAGGACGCGTGGTGGCGGTGAAAAGGGTTTGTTCAGACGTGGAAGATTCGGAGGGAATATTTAGAAACGAGGTGAAGATCATAAGCCGACTTATACATAAAAACCTGGTGCAGTTGATCGGGTGGTGCGAGGAGGAAGGGGAGTTATTGATAGTTATGGAGTACTTAGATAATGGAAGCCTTGAGACTCATCTGTTTGGGAACAGAAGGAGTTTGAAATGGGGTGTGAGATACAATATAGCGTTAGGTGTGGCTAGGGCACTGCGTTATCTTCATGAAGAGGTGGAGCAGTGTGTTGTTCATAGAGACATAAAGTCAAGTAATGTTTTGTTAGACACAGATTTCAACACTAAGGTTAGTGATTTTGGGATAGCAAAGTTGGTGGATCCGAGATTGAGGACTCAGAGGACAAAGGTGGTGGGGACATATGGGTACCTAGCTCCAGAATATGTAAAGGAAGGGAGGGTTAGCAAAGAATCAGACATATACAGTTTTGGGGTTTTGGCTTTGGAGATAGCATGTGGAAGGAGGAGTTATGATGATGTGGGTTTGATGAATTGGGTGTGGAAACATTATGTGGATGGGAAGATTTTGAATGGTGCTGATGAGAAATTGAAGAGGGATTTTGATGTGAGTGAAATGAGATGCTTGCTCACTGTGGGACTATGGTGTACCCTACAAGACCATAAGGAAAGACCAACAGCAGAACAGGTTATTAATGTTCTTCAACAAAAAGTGTCACTGCCAATCCTGTCTACTAAACATGCATGATCCTGCTTCTTATCCTGCAAAAGTGCAAAGGGGAAGCATATTTCAAATTTGATGTCATATTTTAAGTAGTCAAGAAATATGGTTAATTATTATAAAAATAAAAATAAAAAACGATTTAGAAGATCTAATTTTATATTATCTTTGTAATTTATCAATTATTAACAATGTTATCTAAGTCATATTAGAAACACTGAAGTTTAAAATAATAAAATAAAGTTTGTTATAAATATATTTTGGCCACAGTGTATGGTTTTGGTATATTCTTGTATATATCTTTCACTTATTTAATATTTTTTAATGAGACAGTGAAAAATAATTTACTAAATGAGTGTAAGAATGGGTCAAATATTTTTTTTCCTTAACAATAAACATTAAAGTTTACCAAAAGCTTTTAGTTCAAGAAAATCAACCCGACAGCTTTATCAATAAGTAGCTTTCATTTAATTTATAATTTTCATTTTGGAATGCTTCCTGAACTTTTAAAATACTCATCACACATATGTTAATCTTGCCAAGTGGAGTCCAAAGCAGTTTTAGTGATGTAATAGTGTCTTTCTTGGCTCTTTTCTATGAAGACTGTTAAATTCTGGTTTTTTTTTATAAGTATAATAAATATCGAGTGAATGATCATAGATATGTTAGAATCAAAATTAATTAATTAATTTTGTCTTGATGTTTAGTTTGTGCTTCTTAAGAAAAATTATATTATTATATAATAATAATTTTTTTTAAATTATTAATTTCTTATTAAAAAACTCAGTGCTTTATTTAATTTTTTCAAAAAAAAATGTATATGTTTTTTTATTTAAACTAGTCATTTTATTTAAATTAGCTGATTAAATTTTATTTTATGTTTTAGAAATTTAATTTGTTATTTATCAATTTAAACTATTATTAGACAGCTTTTTTTGTTTTGCAATTTTCATTGTATTTATGTAATGTAAAATATTCGCATTAATTAAAACTTAACAAATGTTGTGAGAAGCCGGTTAACATTTACAAATTTATAGAAATTTTTGATCCTAGTGTAATATATTGAATAAAATAAATAACATGGACGAAAGTGAATAAAAAATAAAGTAAAAATTCTATATATTAATTTAATCATAATATTTAAGTGAAAAGAAGTTTCACATCATAAAAAATTTATTTAGCACTTAAGTTTATTCTTATTATAAAAGAAAACAACATTTCCTTATTAAGACATAAATTTACTTCATTTTTTTATAATACTTCAATACTTAAAACTGAAAAAAAAATAGAAAGCTTAAAACAGAAAAAAAATTATTTTCTTCTTTAAAATTCTTAGTAACTGTTTTTTATTTGTAAAAATAGAATGTTATTATTTAAAGAGAAAGTTAACTCTTTTGATATCATACCCTTAGTCATTAAATATGGTCACTACAAGAATGTTTCAAATTAGCCGCAAAAAAATTGTGTCTACATCAAGTATGACGCTAATAGCGTCGGCCTTACGTCCGTTAAGCCGACCCTACACAAGAAAAAAATATAAAATATTCAAAGTGGAAGTCAGGTAATATATATTAACATTTTATATTATTATTGAAGTTTTACGTCGCAGTTAGCGTCTTCGAAGACGACGCAATAGAGTCGTGCAAGTATGGGACGCAATAGAGTCACGCAAGTCTGGAACGCAATAGTGTCCACTTTTGTTGACTCTTTGTCGACGTTAGGTCTAAGAAAGAGGAAAAAAATGAGAAGTTAAAAAGATTCGCACATATTAAAGTTCCCCCTTTTATTTGGAGTCTTGACCTTTCAGCTAGCTTAAATCCACTTCGCACGTAATATTTTGAAGAAGAAGCTACATTTCGAGAAGAAGTTTCATTTCTCACTTCTTCGAGCAAGAAGTTGTTTTCTCACTTCTTCGAGCAAGAAGTTGTTTTTCTCAAAAGCTTTTAGCAAGAAGATGCATTCCTCACTTCTTTGAACAACAAGGTGCATTTCTTTTTTTCTTTTTTTCCTATTCCAGCTGCATTTGTGTACCACATTTATTTTTCAGCTTCATTTCTCATTTCTTTTGCAGTGCACCTCCGAACTCCATTCTTGCCGGACCTCCATTTCTTATGAAGATTGGTGAACGAACAAATTTCAAGGTTTGTGGAGCTTGAGCGAATCCCCACTTAGTTGTTGATTTCACAAATTCGACTGGGAGTTACTAGGTAAGGTAAAAACACCTCTCTGATTCTTTGATTGTGAAACCCTAATGTATCTCAATATTGAAGTCGAACGTGATTGAGAGGTACTAGCATAGGCATGTGTTTAGCCTGCAAAAAATGGTATTGTAGCATTGCCCAATTGGTTTTTTATGGCTTTCTGTTCTTGCCAAAGTTGGTGAAGAGGACAAGAATTTTCTTGCAGCCCTTTTGTTATCCATTCACCATCACTGGTCTGGTGTGCCTTTTTCCACCTTGCAAGTCACATTTGTTTTGAATCTTTCTCTGCTTCTTGACCCAGTTGTGTAAGACTTTGATGGTCTATGAAAGAAGTGTATGCTCAATCCATCTCATGTAATGTAACTTGTCCTAGTATATTAGCTGTAATGTAACTTTGTTGCATTTTTGTCAAGTCGTGTGAGTGTTACCTTCAGCAGTAGGTAAAACAGGTGGTGGTTGGTTGAAACTAGTTTACAATTAAGTCTATGGTCATACAGATTTGTGTGTGCAATGGTGTTATATCAGCAAATGGTGTTATATCAGCAGCTACCTTAGTCCTTTCATGTCTTGTTTCACTTTTTGTTGCAAAAGCAAACTCTAGTTTTACCGAAAGAATGTTGAATTCCGTGAATCATGTGAGCTTTGGTCAGTTATGCAAGTGAGACATTCAATTCATTGATTTGAGAAAAAAAGTATCCAATTCAAATCATAACTATGCAAGTGTCCAATCAAGTGTATCTAGGTAAGATTTGTTCCTACTTTTCTTTTGACCACAATCTGCTTATGTTCCTCCTAAAAATTTAGGAAGTTAAATTTTAAAATCATTGAATATAGAACAAAGAAGATTTTATAGGGTCTTCAATACTTATTCTCATGTTCTCGAAAACAGTAAGATTCTCAACAAAAAATTTAATGAGTCTTGTAAGAGTAGCAATTGTGTTATCATGGCCTGCAACTAGCAAAGTTAATATATTATCCTTGAATTGGTTATATGTGAGTTTATTTTCATCCTCTTCTCCATCTTCTTTGTTGTGTTTCATAACTAAGGAATCTAATTAGAAAATTTGTTGAATGTCTTGGCCACTTCTCTGCAAAATTGTAGAATCTAACATTTCATTCATCCTATCCCGAGCATGCACTCATTCATAGCATGGATCAGAGTGAAAAAGAGTTTTGTACTACTATGTTACCTTTGTTTACACATACTTAAATTTTGAAATTGCAAAAAAAAAAAAGAGACCATGACCCACCGATATACCTACCTCTGTCTCTGCTCGCGTTTCTCTAACATTTGACACCATTACATTAACTCAATCAATCATCCACAATTACAAAATAGAAATTGAAGTTTTATTAACTATTTTATTACAAAACCATAAATATTAGTTTTTCTTAAATTTTAGATAGAATTAATTAGGGTTTCTATGTTACTGGTAGATTATATTATATATAGTTTTAACTTTTGTATTTCTAACTTTTGCCTTTTCTAATTTTATAACAGAATATATTTATGAAATGAAGAAGAAAAATTGTTCCTGAAAGTTTAAAAGACAATGATGCAAATAAAGAATAAATAATCTTAAAATTTGATCTGCTCCTCCCGTGAAGGCTCTAAACCCATGATCATATGTTCAATCACTTTTAATTAGTTTATTTTTTTAATATCAATTAAAACTAAAGCTTTTTTTTAAGACGGATTCTAATCATTTTTATTACTATTAGATATATCATAATGCATTTAATATATTATATAATTCAAAATATATTTTTTCTTTTTTTTTTCAATATTTGGTGTTATTGTATAACCTTGTATTACACTTTTTGTTCAAAATTTGTCTTTATTAAGGCTAAATATTAGATAAAGATAAATATTAACAATATTATTTTTACTGTGCTTTTAATCATACCATCCATAATCCTAGAAAGGTCTAGATTCACAATTAAGGACTTCATTAAGAAAATCTCACTTGGAGATTAAGTGAGATTTTTGGAGCTCAAATATTTTCTGTGGTGTTCATTTTTTCAACCACTGTTTTTACATGCCAACATATTATATTTGGTATATAGTCATATTGAGAGTGATTGCATTGTAGAATCACTTTCTTGCATTAAATATATAACAACGGAAATATTCTTTTGTCTGAATATTTATTTTATTTTATATAACAACGTTTTGACTTGACTTGTGATTTTTTTTTATGAAATAATACGTTTTTCTTTTAATTGGTTTTTAATATTAAAATAAAAAAATGAAAAATGAAAAACCACTTAAAAAATAATACCTAAAATTATAAAAGAAAGTTATCAAAATTTAATAGAGAAAAGATTAATTTTCATCTCTTTTTGTGGGATAAGAAGTGCATGCCACCTTTATTACATAACATAATCAAGTACATCATATATATATATATATATATATATATATATATATATATATATATATATATATATATATATCACCTATAATACATATCCTTATCAGTGACATCTAGTATTTAGATGTTCATCCATGACTTTTCAAACAGAAAACAGATCATCTTCCAACCACTACCACTAAATACTTTGTAACAAAACCAACATCAAAAATAAAATAAAACGAAATAAACTACGCATAACTTATCATCAGAACCTGACTTCAAATTAACGTCCAGTAGTGACAAAACTGTTAGTGAAGGGTAGAGATTGTAAGGAATTATAATTGGGTAGTGCATGCGTGTAAGAACTTAGAGAAAAAGAAGGACGATCATGCATATCAAGTGGAAGCTCTGGTAATGGCGTTTCTAGCTCAAGAACTTTTATTACTTCTGCAGCCTTTGGTCTTTCCTTGTCGTTAGGGTTAGTACACCACAACCCTACAACGATCAAGCTTCTCATTTTATCCACATCAAACTCCTTCTTCAATCTCTCATCAACAACATCCATCACATTCCCTTCCACATACTGTTGCCACACCCAGTTCATCAGAGGCACATGAAACTCTCCATCACGGTAAGTCCTCCTTCCACATGCAAGCTCAAGAGCCACAACCCCAAAACTATAAATGTCTGATTCCTTGCTAGCCCTACCTCCGTTCATGTATTCTGGGGCAAGGTACCCGTAAGTCCCCACCACCCCTGTCCTCTGAGTCTTCAACCTTGGATCCACCAACTTTGCCATCCCAAAATCTCCAAGCTTTGTGCTAAAATCTGTGTCCAACAACACATTCGCCGACTTAATATCCCTGTGAAGAACACTCTGCTCCGCATCCTCGTGAAGATAACGAAGTCCCAAAGCCACTCCCAACGCTACCTTGTACCTAATGTCCCAGGTCAGAGTTTTCTTGTCGCCAAAGAGATGAGTGTCGAGGCTTCCATTGGGCATGTACTCAAAAACCAACAGAAACTCTCCTTGCTCGTGGCACCACCCTACGAACTGCACCAAGTTTCTGTGTATAAGACGGCTTATGATCTTAACCTCGTTGATGAAAACCCTCTCTGAACTTTCAAAGTTAGTGAAAATCCTTTTCACAGCAACAACCCTCCCTAAATGGCTCAGAACCCCTTTGTAAACCTGTCCCGAGCCTCCTCTTCCAAGCCTTGTTTCATCCGCGAACCCTTTCGTGGCTTCAACTAGTTCTGTGTAATCAAACCTTCTCGGTATAGTTTCCCTGTCCAAATCAAACCTAGCCGAACGACCTTTACCAACCTCATCATAACCACAATCGCCGTTACCCCTTCTCTTCTTCATGATTACTATCCAAGCTGCAACATTCGCTGCCACGGCCACCAAAATCATTGAACACGCCACCACCACAACCACCATAGCCCTGCTCAACCCATTCCCCCTCTTCTCATTGCCACCAGAGGGATTATCTTTCGAAGCAGTGGAAGAATTCAGCGTGGAACTGAACTCCCACGAGTGAATGATGTTTCGTTCGGTGAGTTCGCCGGTGGAAGCAGAGAACCCAACATCAACCCACTCGGGTAGAATTCCCAAGAGGTCTATCTGGTAAGAAAGTGAAGAATTGGAGTATCTCGTTGCGGTTCCGTTGAAGGACCAAGCCACAAAAAGGGTCTTGTTGGAAGCACTGTAGGTTACCAAAGCGTTACATTTCTTCCCCAGATTTTCGTCGATCTCAAACTTTCCGTAAGTCGCAGATACGATAGAGTTATCGTCTATGCCAACGTGCTGCATTGGAGGGTCAATTGAGCCGTTAAACGTGTCAAACTCAACAGCGAGAATGCGATTTTGGGGAAGGAAGCTATTGTAAGAGCCATTGAAAAGGCCAAAAGTGCCACCTGCACCGTTTGGAGGAATCTGATAGCCGTGAGGGGCTATATAGAAGGCGAAACCGTCAGCGTAGGAACCCGTTTCATCGTTTCTTTTTTCAATAGAGAAAGTGAAGCGTGTTGTGAAGTCTGTTACAACTCTTGAAGACGAATCCCAAAGGTGCAAAGGTTGTGCAGACAAGGCTCTCCCGACACGGAATAAATACGAAACTATGTTAAGGTCTACGGAACCATTCTTTGTTTTGCCGTCACCCATGTACGCCATGTTTTTTGCACTCTCAGGGTCGTCGAAGTTTGTTATGTTGAAATTTAGTGATTCCACTGTTCTAAGGAAAGGAGAAGGAAATGCTAAGAGTAGAACAAAAATGGTCACCATGTTTAGAAATCTCATTCTCAATGGCTGTTTTCTGGTCTGAACTTTTGCTGGAGCTAAGGAATTCATCAGGAAACAAAAGAAAGAATGAGAGAACAAGAACAACAAAAGTGGATTTGTTTCCGAGAATGAGTGAGTTTGTTCTGAATTTGTTCATGCAGGTTGCTGCTTAAATAAAGTTTAACTCAAAATTTAGTAAATTTTCTTTTTAATAATATAAAGTATTTCATCGTGAAATTTCTATGAACTTTTATACAGTTATTGAAGCATGGTGAAGATAAAAAAATATTTTAAATTCAAAGAATAAAAAATTACTTTTTACTTTGTCAAATCTACATCTCATTAAAGTATAAATGCAAAATTATAAAAGTGTATTAGTTTTATAAAATACTGAAAACAAAAAAAAAATAAAAATAATAATGTATGATAAGTACTTATATTAGAGATTAACTAAAGAGGAAGATCAGATAAAGAAGTTTTACTGACTGAGTCTAAATATTTCCTATAGGTTACATCTCAAATACTCGAAATGTCGTGTACTGCACTTTTCTTATTTATTTATTTTTTCATTTCAATTGTTATGTTGACTTGGTAGTCAAGCGTAATGAAGAGGAAGGAGAGTGAGACAATTACGTGAATTAATTTAGTTGTGGTGGAAAAAATATATGTTGTTGTTGGACCAAGTCTTCACAACATTGAGCAAAGTAGAAACACAATATTTTAATTTTCAAATCAAAAATAAAAGCATTAGTAATAGTTATAATTACACGTTTATCCTATCTGAGAAATTCAAGAATAATTTTTCAATAATTACATTGATAATTGGATTCCATGTCGAGATTTGTTTGACAAATATAGTTTACTTTTTATCAGAAAATATATTTTTTATATACGCAAATCTAGGGGAAAAAAACTAGAATTTTATTCATAAGTATTTTTTTTCAAATATAGTTATCTATCTCTTTATCTCATGTAAAAAAAATATTGACGTAAGAACATGTGATATCATTTAATTGATTTATTTTCCCGTGCAATACAGACAACTTATATATCTGATTTTTTTTTTTCTTTTGGAAAACATATACTAGAATAGTACTGTATTAGTTATTTGATTTTGTTTTCTTTTTGGAAAACATACTGTTTATTTATTTAATTACAATAGTTAAAGGGAAAATTATAAACATACACTTTTCAATTTTTCTAAACCTTTCTAATAATAAAAAACTAATATTTTTATTTCTATTTGATTTATCTTAATTTATTTTATATTTTAAGGTAAAAAAATACTCTTTTATTAGTGTTAGATGGGTGTTTGTATATCATCATCACCCACAGATAAAATGTGTACAGTAAATATATTTTTCTTATTGGAACAATCAATTAATTTCTTAAAATTTAAATGAATCTTTATTTTATCATTTCATTCTAACTATAATGTTATAGATAATTTTTTTATAATTATAATATTTATTATCTATTATCACGATTTAAAAATAACCAATGCGGATAGCTACAACCACCCAATTTAAATATAAACAAAAATGATTTTCTTTAGAATGAAAAATAGTAATTATGGCACTTAAGTTCATTAAATAACTAGAACTATATATCTATTGAGATGAGGCTTAAGTTCAAATGAACATAAATTGGGTTGAGAGGGTCAAAAATTGCTTATATTTGAATTCAAAGAAAAATACCTAAGATTAATTTATTTTTTATATGATATTAACAAATAAATCATCATTATTTTTTAAGTTATGATAATAATAAATTTATTTTAGTATACTTCTGTTAATATCTGTAATAAATATTTATTTCACAAATATATCATTATTTAATAAAAAAAAATATGTTGATACATAATGATAAACTTAAAATACTATTATTGTAGATATTGAAACTTGTATAGCACGGTGTCTTCTTCTGAAGCTATGTATAAAGTATTTGGTTTGAAACGTTATTGACTGAATTAAATGATCCAACGTAATGCAGAGGAAATTTCACAGTAGATAAGTAAGATAATTTGGTTTTGATTCTCATTTCTGTGTTATAATTGAATCGAGTTAGCATAGAATAAGCCAATAATGGATGCCAATAATGGATGCAAATAATTTAGGAGTGTAAATTGAGGTAGTAATTGGGGTGGGGCCCACGCTAGGGTTTTATTTTTTCAAGTTATGAAAGTTTCCACTAATCTCGCTTAAATTTATTTGTTTTGTAAGTCATATTTGTATTTTTAATGTTTTAGGAACGAAGCTTTCAATAATATGCAAAATAATTCGAAGACATTTTTCTAAAGATAATTAATTGAATTACGATTTCATGTTATCATATACTTCCTATCTTCCTTGAGGAGTATTATGAATAAGGTGAGTTAAAATTAAGATATAATTAGTCGTATAGTATCCAGTTTGGGGCTAGAGTGTTAAATAGGTATCCGATTTAAAAAAAAATGTCAATTGCATCCTAACTTTTGAACAAGTGCTTCAATTAGGTCCTTTCAGACAGAGTTGACTAATGTCGTTAGTCAATGTGCCACGTGTCAGTCTGTGGTTTTTTTAAATTTTTTTAAATTTTTTTATTTTTTTTTAATTTTTTGAAAAAAAATAAAAATGCCACGTGTCAAGTTCCTGTGTGTGACACGTGGCATTGTCACGTGACATTACAATGCCACGTGTCAATATCACTATCAGATGTCATTGTGTTGATTTCGATTTAGTCTCCATATATTAGGGGTGGCAAACGGGCCAGCCCAACTCGTTTTGGCTCGGCCCGTATGTGGCCCGTCAAAAAATGGGCCTGGACGGGCTGGCCCGTCAAACAGAAACGGGCCAATAGTCACAACCCGTCTCGTATAGGACGGGCTAACGGGCCGGGCTGGCCCGTCTAGTTTTTTTTTTTTTAATTAGTTTTCAAATTTTTTAATTTGTTTTATTTTTTAAATTTGTTTATATATATATAAATTATTATTAAAGTCTTATTTAATA
>Ga0214544_1003177_pt1 | contig 34298 bp, 12 predicted proteins | sample CNSS3metaG_FD_160074 | JGI IMG/M metagenome (GOLD analysis project Ga0214544, IMG submission 160074) | Root nodule microbial communities from cowpea collected in UCLA plant growth center, Los Angeles, California, USA - CNSS3 | ecosystem: Host-associated > Plants > Roots > Nodule | place: USA...
GTGAAAGGAACCTTCACATCTAGATAGCTTGCTATCTTAATGTCCAGTGGGGATTTCGCTTAGCTTTCTTAATCAACTCACACCATATTCAATAATCATAAAAAGGAACAAGTTAATCCTTCATCAAAGCCTTAGGTACCAAGCTTCACCTTAGGTACCAAGCTTCACCTTAGCTCAGCTTATCATCTCCAAACTGATGGACAATCTGAAAGAACCATTCAATCTTTGGAAGATTTACTGAGAGCTTGTGTGTTAGAAAATTCCGATAGTTGGGATCGATGCCTACCCTTGATTGAGTTCACTTATAACAATAGCTTCCATTCTACCTATGAGGCATTATATGGAAGGAAATGTAGAACACATTTGTGTTGGTTTGAGACTAGTGAGAATTCAGTATTAGGTCCTGACATGATTCAACATACAACCGAGAAAATCAAAATGATTAGGGGAAAATAGAGAACAACTCAGAGTAGACAAAAAAGTTATGCTGACAAGAAAATACGACCTCTTCAATTTCAAGAAGGTGATCATGTATTCTTGAAAGTAACACCAACCACTGGAATTGGTAGAGTGATGAAATCAAAGAAACTCACTCCCCGATTTATTGGCCCTTACAAAATTCTTAGAAAAATAGGTCATGTTGCTTATCAAATTTGCTTACCTTCGTTCCTTTCCAACCTTCATAATGTCTTTCATGTGTCTCAATTAAGAAAATATATTTCTGATCCAACTCATGTGATAAGACCTGATACAGTACAATTAAAGAATAACCTTACATTTGACGCAATGCCTGTACAGATTATGGACAAGAAGGTAAAAGAATTGAGAGGCAAATAGATCCCACTAGTGAAGGTCATGTGAAATGAAGCTAATGGAGATATTACATGGGAATTAGAAGAAAAAATAAAAGAAATTTATCCTTATTTATTTTAGTCAATTAAAAACAAATTTCGAGGACGAAATTTCTATAAGTAGGAGAGAATTATAACATCCAAAAAATATATATAATAATATAAATAAATAAAATAAAAGAGATATATTTTTTTAGTAAGAATATTTTATGAAATTATAATTATCTTTTTCATATAATTCAAGAATTATTGAGGACAAATTTAAAATATATCCTAATAAGATTAATTAGATTTTTTTTAAATCACTTATATACAAAATATATATATATATATATATATTCAAATTAAACTATAAGATTTTATACATTGGAATTAATATTAAATTATTACCGTATAAGGTAATTCTATTAAAGCAAGAAAAAAAAAGAATAAAACGGTGACAAGTAGATAACGCGTAAAAGCTATTAAAAAAATAAATAAAATATAAAAGGATAAAGTAACAATAAATGTCATTCTATCATGTTACTATGAAGAAAAAAATCTACGAACCAGTAATTCAATTGAAACGTAATTAGCAAAACCAAAGGAAATGAGGTTAAATTTGAACTAATGTAATCTTTACAAATAATAGTATAAATAGGATGAATAGGAAGAGAGGAGAGATATTGAGAATGAAAGAAGAACAAAAAAAGAGGAACAGAAGAAGAAGATGTGCGTGTGAGAAGGAAGAAAGAGGAAAAAATAAATAAATTAATATATCATCGAAGTCTTAGTATAACCTTGGTATAATTTCCACGATAAATAAGGTAAGGGGAGGAGACATTTATCATTTTATCTTTTTACTTTGATTATTTTTTTATCTGTTTATAATTACTTTTATCTTTATATTTACCTTAAGTGAGGTGTCCCTAACCTCATTCTAATTTATATTTAGTTCTCGTTCCTATTTATTTATTTATTTATTTATATTCATCTCTAGTTGTGCATTGGTCCTATTTATTCAATTTATATTTACTCTCACTTACTTATTTATATTTATCCCCAGTTACGTACCGACTCTTTTTATTTATTTATATTTATTTTAATTATTCATTGATCTTATCTATCTATTTATTTATTTATTATGGTTTAATATTGAAATAAAATTTATGATAAATAAAGATTTGATTATTGTAGTTGGAGGTATGACCTTGGGGATTTAAACGAGTTAGTATTACTCAAGTTGATATGTTCTTGAGTTACTTTGTTGGCCATGAGCTCATTTATCCTGACTAGTCACTACAAAATTAATCAATATCTTTATAAAAGCATAATAAAAATTCAGTTTTATGGATTTGGGAGAATTTTCATTTCATTTATTTTATTATGATATGTTGTATTCTTTTTTGTGATATTTGTCTCACTTCCCTATTTTATGATTGTGTGTGAAAAACAAAATTTTATAACATTATCATAGATGGCTGCTCCCAACATGCCTGATCCCTTCTTCGCCGACATTGTGGCTATTTTTCCGGGAAATGCATGGCAAACCAATGCAGTGAATAATTCTGTAACATTTCAGGGAACGGGAAACTCTACCATTACTTTTCTCTCTGCTCCGAATGCGCCGATTGTCATCGAAGGACAAATCGGAGTTACCTTTTATTTACCCCCAACAGTCCAAGTGAACCTTATCCATAACATTTTCCCTCTACCTGTTTGAAAGCCAATATATGAGGGAAAAACTGTAAATAAATAATACTTTTTCCCCTTGTAGTATAGGAAATATAAGACGTACTAAACAGTGTAAATATAAAATGCATACAATATTGTAAATATACATATATAAATGTGAATATTTTAAATATAATTATATATCAGTATATTATTTTGCCTCTAAATTTTTATAAGTATATTGTAGAAAATAATAATAATTAAATAAATAAGTAAAAATAAAATAAAAAATTGTCGCCACAAAATCCCACGGGACCTTGTCCAGTAAAAACTTCCACTAATAAAAATTAATGGGTACACCACAAGTTCTCTTAAAAATTCCAATGATAAAAAAAACACTATTCTCTTCACCAACAAAGTGGATAACAAACCCTAATGGACACTTTAAATAAACAATAGAGATAACCTCAATATATGAGATGAGGAATAAAACATTTTCCCTAAGGTAACTTCTTTTCTTTTTTCTTCCTCAATCTTTCTGATGGCTTTTCACCAGAAGCACTCATAACTTCGCTCTCTGTCCCACTCTATTTTTCTCTCTTGTCTCAAACCTGATGCAAGGGTTGCATATTTAAATTTCATAATGGGCCGGGAGCCCATAAAAAAATACCTCATTTTATTTTTCTTAATTAAATCAGTGTGGACCAATAAATTGGTGACCCACCTGACATCCATCTCCTCATTACACTCATCTCTCTCCTCACTATAACGTTTTCTCTAATAGTGGCAAACATGAAGATGGAGCTAGAGGTGATGAGCTTTGTGGTGGTTGACCTTGCCCTATCACTTTAGTGAAGTTCCCCTTTGAAAAGGATTTTAGGGTGTAACTCCCATCTCTTTACCCACATAACTTGATCCTCCAATAGCATTATTGACCAACTTTTCCTCAAAAAGCACTTTGTTACCACCTACCATATCACCTCCATCTCCTACGTCACCTCCACCCTCACCCTTGTCCTATCCTCCATGTAACCATCGTTAGGGTTGCCCCTATAACCACCACCATCAAGCTCATCAACTCAAGACCGACCTCTAAATCCACCACCACCAAAGATAAAGTTGTAGGGAGAGGACATGGAGAGTTGTAGTGAGGAGAGGGTAACGTCATTTGCTATTATTTGTTGTGATAACATTTTACATTCTTTTATAAAGGTTAAGGACAATATTCGTAAACCAATGACAAAATAAAATTTTAGTTAATAATTTGAAGACTAAAAACATATTCAACATTTTTTATAATAGTTAAGAAACTATAAAACTAATTTCAATGTTAAAAAAAATAAATATATAAAATTAGATTCCAAAATATTCTTTAATTTAATTGTTCATATTTATTTTTACCAATAACTTATTTTTAATCACTTAAATTATTTAAAGTATTCAAATAAAATTCATTAAAAATAATTAATGGTAAGTATCTTCAAATTATTATCATAGATGTACTCATCACATTAAATAAAGTACTTGTGTATATCGATATCATTTAAAAGTATTTATTTAGTATATTTTATAAATTTTATCCACAAATTTTTACGTCACTAATTAGATCTTTTGTAAGAAAAAAAATTCAACAAAATCATAATATAATAAACCTGAATAAAGAGAAAAAATAAACTGAAAATCTTTGAATACTAATTTTATAGTAAAAATCTCTTTGGTTAGAATGTAATAAATTTCTTTTGTAAGTGCATGCATTGTTATAAACTAACATTGCATATGAAATCTGCTTACATGTGATCTTACATATTAAATTAATATTAAAACTATGAAATTATAAAGTAATTGTTATTTAAAATGTAAAAATGAAATCGTTTCCTTTTTACTAATACTTTTTATTTGGTGGCTCCAACTTAAATTGTCAAACGACCTATCTATGATGATGAAATATTTTTTAAATGCTTAGGGAGTTGAGGATGTTCTATTTTTGTGAAAATTATCATTCAATTTAATGAAATTGCTTATACTCAATGGTTGTATCTTGATGACTTTAGCTTTCTCTAACCATCAAATAGTTCCTTAGCGATTAAGTAAAATGTATTTTCATATTTGTGATGTACATACAACATTTTCATTTGGTACTAATTTAAACTATTCTTTGTGGTGGTATAACGTTAAGGATGAGCATGTCAATTGTGATACATAAACTTGCATGTTAGTTTATTGGAAAATTTGGAGAGTGGTTTCAACATTTTAATTCACTGCTCTATATAAATTTGTTATGCATAATTTATATAAATAATTGGTATGAGTCAATGTGACTCACATATTGGTTAATTATAAATTGATTTAAAAATAAGTTAAATTAATTTATTTTATAGTTTACTTTTTGGTAAATTAAATATTTTGTAATTCGTTTATTATAGATTAGTGAATTAATAAATTAAGTGGATTAATCATTTATGAATAGTTTATTCCTTCAACTTGTTGATTGGTAAATTAAGTGGATTAACTCGTTTAAGGTAAGGTGATTCACTCTATAATAATGAATTAAGTTAAATAATAATAATAAATTACGTGAATAATCAAAACATTAACGTGTTTTACTAAACATTACTTACGATCAGTAAATTATATTATAGATATAATAAATAAAAATTAAAGTATCGTCTAGGTAATTAAAAATAAATAATAATTATAATAATGAAGTGATAACAAAATTATAAAAGAAAAAAAACTAGTAATAAATTACAAAATTTACTCGATTCCATCCTGCTTAACCAACGAATTAAGTGATTAGAATTCAATTTTGTCTACGTCGAAAAAGTATAATTTTTTCAATTCAACCTTATACTAAAAGTTACAATCGATGAAGTAAATTAGTTCATAAATTTATAACAATCTTAATTAATAATAAACCAAGACAAGACAACTTCTATTATAAAAACACTTACTAGTAAATATTAATCTTTTATTTATTTAATTTATTTGAATTTTACAATAAATGATATATCTCATGGGAGAAAAAAATACAAAATATTATAAAATATACATTTTAAAAGTGATTTTTCTTTTCATATTTTATTTATGTGGGTCACTCTCCACACTAATAGAAATTAATCTAATATTTATTTAGTTCGCTTGGATTTTATTAGTTTAAATATGTTTTTATTTATACTAGGACGAACCAGCAAAGATAGTTCCTAAGTCCCCGAGCCACTTTTTATGACCCACCTTTTATTGGCCAACTAATTCAGATTATAGTCCATATTCTATTTTTGTTACCAAACTTTTTTTTTATACTTTTAAATTTGTAAAATTATGTTATTGTTCTATTGGATTTCAAATAAGTCATAAATTTCCACATTTCAGTAAAGTTATTTATCATTTGTCTATTATTCTTTTTTATTCCTTATCTTTAATAATGATTAGATTAAAAGTAAAATGTTAGTTAAGATAATTAAAGTAACAAAAATTTTAATTTAGGGGTAATTAGAATTTTAGGCATTTGATTCAAATAAGTGATATATATTTATTATTTAATATAAATAAAATAACTGAATTTCACCTTTTATTTAATAATACACTTTAACATTATATTTTAATTAAAAAATTATAATTTACCGAGGCATTTATCTCTATATGATACTTTTGAATAATAATATATATTTTTTACATATCATAAATACTTACATTTTTATTTTATAATTATATACTTTGCATTTTCTATTTAAACAATATTAGTAATAAAATATTTTATGTTAGTTAGTTTACATCGCAAATAACATTTGATTGTAGCTGTAAAAGTTTTAAACTAACAAAAAATAATGATGAAAATCCTATTAATAAATTTGTTATCTAAATGTAATTGACGTAATAATTATCTAGCATTACAAAATTAAGAATCTAAACAGTGTTATATTTTTTAAATTTAGAACATATGCATCACTGTCCCCGGTTCTCACCCACACATGCATGCTTTTTAAAACAAAATCCAGTCGTAAATTAACTTCATTTTTAAACCACACCGTCTTCAAAACTTTCTCATTCTCTCAAAGAACCGTCGAGAAGCGCGTGATGAACGCGCCCCTCGTTCTTTATTTTTTATTGACTTCGTAGTTTTCTTTTCCTTCGCGGAGACAATGGAAGCGCCACTGCGACGTCGTTTGGTTCATTCCTGATGTCTTAATTTGTTCTTTAAACGTTGTGACAGTTGCAATTGGAGCTTTTATCTTTGGTTTCTCTCTCTCGCTTTGATCATCAAAACCCCATGTTCCCAGATTTAACATGTTGGGATTTGGTGAGGAAGAACTCACCGTAGAGAGCAACGCAATTCCATGCCTGATTTTTACTCAGCTACTTGTTCTTCTTCTCCTCTTTGCACTTCTCTTTTTCTTTGTCGTCTTCCCTTTGGATCCCGGCGACAACCTCGTCGCCGCCGACACCACTGCTTCGTCGACCTCTTCCAATTTCTTCCTCTTCGATGCTATTCAGCAGATTGAATTACCGCAGGCTATTCACGATTCATCGCCCTCTCATTCAACGACCACTCTTCAACACCGGTTGCTGCAGGTAACCCATCTTTTCTCTCTTACCAAATTCAAGTTTTATATTTTAATTTTCGCTTTTACTCCAAGGAAAAAGGTCCACGCATTTGTATTTTTTGTTCTTTTGTTAATTTCAACATGTTTATTGTTCCTGGTTGATTGCTTAGTAAAGCTCAAAACTTTATGGAATGTTTTGGAACTCTTATTCTTTCTCTTCTTCTTCTTTTTCTTTTTGTTCGTTCTTTGAGGTTGGTTTTTAGAATCCTGTAACCAAGGTAAAATGTAGATCTGTTTTTCTTTTATTTTATTTTAAAAAAAGAAGTTTAGATGAACTGGGTGAGTCTAGGATCCACCAAGATCATATCTTTACCGAAAATCGAATTCGTTTATTATCAACTGCCCCAATTTTGTTGACTAGTTTGTGTGTGTGTGTATGTTTTTGCCCCTAAATTGGACCATGTTGCATCGTTTAACTGGTAGAGAAAAAAATTGCTTTGTTACACAAACTTGTGCTCATCTTATAGGACACGGTGTAATCCAGCTTTTCTTCGTGTAGATTTGAGTCATTTTATGTTTTCCTTAGGTTGGTATCAGAAAATGGTTATGGTAATTTTGTTCCAGGCGTGCTGCATTTAATATTTGCTATTCTGGGCATGAAATGTTTGATTTTGGGGTTTATTTGTTGTAAGAGATAAGAGAAGTTTGTTGCCGGTCTGGAAGAAATGTTTCTAATAATAAGAAGAAACAAGGGTAGGAGAAAGTGAAAATCGATATGTTTTCTAGTAATATAATTAGTGTTCACCAATATTACACGGTAGCTTATGTGAAATTCTAATTTTGTTTGAATTGTTGTATTTATCATTTCAACATTTGATTTGATAAGAAACCACCGCTTTTATGTGGTCGATTGCTGTTTTTTTGTTAGCTAGTCCTGTGTGTGAGCCTATGTTGACCAACATTATATACTTTTCTTCTCAGAGTACATTAGGCAAGGAAGGGTCAAATAAAGTTTATGCTATACATAAATAGTTCACCCAATTTTCTCAAAACAATGTGGAACAAATCATTTCGTATTAAATTTTTATATACTTTTATTGTTGTTGTTGTACTTTTTCTTATATCTATATATTTGTCTTAAAATGCAAAATTAAGAGTTGATTATGAATAGAAATAGTTGAACTAAGAAGGCATTTGTAGTAACTTTGAGGATGTTTTGACAGGGTGGAGAGAATGTAGTTATAAAAGGAGAAATAACAAGTGGTGCAAGCATGAGGATGGAAGAAGAAGAGATTGTAGAGGAAGAGGATTCAGATTCAGATTCATCATCACTGTATTTTCAGCCATGCCATTATTTTCAGTTAGCCTCGGTAGCATTTCTCAAATGTTTTGGCCTGGATTCTTCATCTGATGCACCTTCAACAAGAACGAGAAGAAAAAGAAAACAGAGCTGATTATAGAAATTATGTCATTCTCATCATTATTAACAATTTCTAAATCAATTCTCTTGTTGCCCTGTAGATTTTATTCTGTCTTGTAGCATAATCATTCGTGCTTAATTTAACAAACTAACACCGTCAATAATTGGGTAAAGAAAAAAAAAAGGTCCCTTACGCACGCAATATCTGATCTAGATACCGCCCCTTAATTTATTTATTGAAAAAACAATGGTGATTATATTCATAGTTGTGGGAATAATTGCAAGCAATTTAATACTAACAGGTCATAAGCCCACCACTTTATTAGGTTGGCTTGATTGTGACTATTTTTAGAATAAATATGTTTTTAGTTAAGTTTGTGGATTTCTATTTTTCTGGTGTTGCTATTTAATATGTTTATTTTTAGAAGAAAAACATGTTTTTTTTTTTAAATTAAATTTGATTGTCTCAAAAAAAAAACTTATAAGTTTAAACAAGTACATTATTATTGATATCGTCCACAAAAATAAACTATGCACATCATTTACTTGTAATAAAAATAAATAACCTTTTTTACTTTTCGCGATTTTTATTCAGAGAAATTTGACGAAACTAAAAATTTAGAAAAGCTTCACATATGTTTTTTAACGAATAACAGGTACTGAATTCACTAAGGATTTTCATAATAAAGTTATATTCACTATTTCATTCAGCCGCAAAAAATTAAAAGGGTACTAATACCTTAACAAGTAAAAAATCTATGCATATAATTTTATTTATACAAATGTAATGGAGATTTTTGTTTCGAGATATAATAATATATTAAGTATGAAGTAGAGATAAATAATTATAATAATAATGAAATGCAAATTTCATTTTTACGAGAAAGCGAATACTCAGATCACACTACAAAAGTTAACGCAAAAATAAGCATTTCATATTCTTAAGAATCAATCATTTTTAAGAGAATGTTTTCATAAAAAGGGCATTAAGCATGAAAATATTTTCGAGCCTATTTAAAAATTTGTTTTTATACCTGCCAAAAAAAACACCTGTATATTTTTTAGTATAATTTCATACATCATGTATATTCCCAGACGTGTGTGTATAAATTATAGCATAGAGCCTAAAGTAAAATTGAGAATCCACAATACACCGTTCCCGAATAGACGTATCATAGAGTCAGCTACAGTGTCACGGTGCATGGTGTATAAGATTATTGCTATGTTCGTTTCTGTGATTTTCTCTTTGAAGCGATTAACGCTACTCATCCATTCTTGTCACTTTGGAGGGGATTTGCAGAGATGGACTGCTATTTTATCATTATATTCTTCTCACGTGCGTCATGATTTCACGTGTCCAGACTTTATTTATTTTTATTTTTTTGGCTTTTACTTGTGTGTTGAAATGAGATAATCGGTTAGGAAATTGATTCTCGTATGTTGTGAGTGAGTGAGGAAATTGATACTCGTATATTGTGAGTGACTGAGGAAATTGATTATGAAACCGATGTAAGTTTGCATGATAGGTGATGTTATATGCATTAGGAATGGGAGAGGAGGAAATCGATTTCTTGAATTTATATATAAATAAATGATATTAATTATAATAATATATTATTTTTATTATAAATGAAAAATAATAATCTTATTTTACTTTATTAAAAAAATATATCAATCACATGAATCACAAATTCTAAAAAAAATATACATATAGGAGGTGTGGACGTTCAAACCCAATTTTTATTGTTACAACACAAAGGTGATACTACTACCATTTACATGCATCCGATGTTAAACAATTAACAAATAACTTTATACGCTTTTTTGACTTATTTGAAGAACAAAGGTACATGTAAGATATAACGCTACACACTACTAAACTAGTGAAATAAAATAAAAAATAAAACTAGGGAAATAATCAAAGAGCAGAGCGAGATAATAGGTAGGAAGTGCTGAGAGGAAGAGTCTCACCATGGAATTGATACCATCCATGCTAATTCATAATAGAACAAGGTGTACTTAATGCCTTAATGCTTTCAGAATTGTGACAGCTGAGGCTTCTTTGCTTGATTTGTACTTAGCCCCTTAATTTCATTGGCATAATTAGTTCTTTAATTATTTAGACCGGCTCGGTTTGATTTTGTATATTATCTTTGTAAATCACTCAATAATATTTCTTTTTAAAGTCAAATCACTTAATAAGTCCATCTCTATAATGAGGTCATTTCTATAATTATTAAAAATATTGAAATCAACCCAAGGGGATAGATGATATTGAGAGATCAATATATTTCCTAATAATGACGCAAAATCAACGACCTTAAAGCGGTTGCTTGCAGGAATCAATACAAGGCTTTTTTGTACTTGCTCGAACAGAACCTAACAAACGCTACAAAAACTTTTCCTTTCCAACCACCAATTACAGCAACCTTACGTTTATTTCAAGAATGGTGCTACCTTGACACTGCTATTGTTTATCTTTCCCATGATTTACTTTCTCGGGTTAAATATGTTTCATTTTCAATTACCACATATTTGGCTTCTTTAAGTTGACTATTCACCTCGTCTTACGACACCGAACACGAAACAGTAATAAGCGCGATGACCAATGATCCAGTTATATTATTTAGATTAGTTTATTTGCAGAACTCATACTTCCCGATATATATTTTATTTAACTGATAAGGGTCGATCGAAGGTGATTTAACATATAATAACAAGGATGAAGTCGACACCAGAAATAGGTCACCACCACATGGTCGCATTTGGTGGTCACCTCCCCGCAATACAGAGAAACGTTTGTATTGCAATGTGTAACTAGCGAATGGAAAAAGTGTATAACAAAACCATCCATGAACAAGTAGAAGATAAAGGACACCGGTCGGTTGACACAACCTACACTCATTTGATATTGTTTTATTAATGGGAGAGTAAGAATACATGTGTCAAATAAGTGTAAGTGTATCAAAGCTATTTTTTTCCGAAGATAAAACCAGTGTACAGTGATGTTGGTTTCCAAGGCAAGATGCTAGCTTGACAATTTTCTACGACCAGAGATAAATTTGAGAGCAAACCTTGAAAATTGGGTGAGCGTGAAAAACATTTGCAACATAGCGCGGCCCTTGACAAGACCCTCTCTCACGCCCCTTGCTGTTCTGGCCACCGCAGGCTCATCACTATCCTCGACTTTCGAATTGATCTTTCCCTGCAATGAAGCTATAACAAAGTGAAAAACATGGAGTAAAACTGCTTTGTTTGCCCGACAAAAAAACTAAAATCACAGGAACCTAACTTAAACAGTCATGATTGGTACGTAACCTGAAGAAGGCATAGTAGTCAAACGGCGAAGCCTCTCCTCCGCCAAGCGAACTGCACGAGTTGAGCTTCGAACACCTTGAGTAATCTCTTGGCTATACCACCCCACACAAGTGAAAGTAGCATTAACATTATAATAGCAACACAAAAAAATTGAAAGAAAAATAAATAAACAAATAAAAGCTTAAACAATTGACTTCAAGTCTTAAACTACCACCAATTTATTCCCTTAAAATTTAAGACGATAGGCTTTAAAATAATCTCTACAATGTCTAATTATTCCCTTAAATATTGAGATTTAATTAATAATAATAATAATATCACATCAAACGTTTTTCTAATTTAGGCTAATGCTATTAATCAATTACACTGTCAGAGACTTATTTGAGACCTTTCCTAGACTTAGAACTACCGTAACATGCTATATATTTAAATCAGCTGTTCATTTCAAGTTTCAGTAACTATTACATGAGTACATATGGATGAGGCTAACAAAAATCGCTACAAAGAGTTGTTCATGTCCTCATTTGCTCTCAGTTTTACACTGGTCATGAAATTTTGAAACGATTATAAGTTGTTAAAAGAGTTTTATGGCGGTGCTAATGGTAATGAAGCTTAATAACAGGGATGTTTTAACAGATATGTATGTGAGTTTTCTTGATTGGGATTAACAGTTTAATGATAAATAACAAAATTACCCTATATCACTGAGCTCTGTGGTTAAGTCACTGATTTCCATGCCGGATAATCGAATAGCGGCCATGGTGTTGGGAAGGTCCTCCCTCGTGGCATCCATCAGCTTCTCCATCGATTCCGCTGCTTTCTTGAAAGCCTTTACATCGCATCACATTCCAGGATCAGAAACTAAGACCTTGCAAAATCAAACAGAAAATCGAGAACACAAACCAGGAGCGTGGGAATCGCGGAGAAAAACAGCCACGTTGCACATACCGCCGTCTGCACGAGACAATAAACACAGGTTTCGTTAATTGAAGAATGATAAGAGATCATATGAGGTTTGTTTAAGGAGAGCGTGAACGGTACCGCGCAGGCAAAGACGTTGAGAACGGTGACGTGGCGGCTGGTGAGGTTCCAGTGTTGGAGCGACGGAGATCCCACTGCGGAGGTGTGATGTGTGGGTTGTACGGTGAAGGAGCAGAAAGGTTGGGGAAGGGAAGAGAGCTTCGTGAATGAGAGACTACGGTGTGAGTGCACGTTGGCGGCGAAAGTGTGCTTCGTGAGTGGAGCTACAGTGCGTGGCCATGAAGCTTGGAATTGCAGAGCACTCGGCATTTCTTCTCTCTGCGAGAAGCATAGAGCGATACAACCAATGAATCAACCATAGCCAGACTGGTTCTTTCTCTCAGAACCGCTTTCTGTACTTTTTGGGCCCCCAAGAAGGAGGTGAATTGTCTAGGACAAGCCCAACTTAAAAAATGGATTACGCCCTACAGGGAAAAGAAAAAGACTCGTGAATCAAACACAGAAATACCAAACACTCCGCACTTTTTATTATTAGTTAACATTTATTAAATGAAAGAGTGGAACCCATATATAATTTAATAATTTCCACAAAAAGCTCCGGACAATAATAAAGAGGGTTAAAATATAAAAGTATTAACTTTAAGTTGAATGGTTTAGAATACAAAAAGAAAATCCATAAGATTTTATATTTTGTTTAAAATATAAGAAACTAAATTTCTGAATTCTCTTGCTCAAATTTGAATTGACTTTAGTTCCTTAGAATTCTAATATATTTTGTAATTTTGTAATTAATTTTGTAATTTATCCCCGTACACCCTCACATGACATTTGTCAAGGAACTTTTTCACCCACATTAATTTTACTGTTTTTTTATAAATTAATCCCCATGCATCTAACCATTTTGCTTTACTACAGTTTGACATCACGACCTTCGAAGCTAATCTAAAGAAAGAAACTTGGATGATCTGTGCCTATCATTTACATCGCATATTTACAACATAATACCCTCTAACATAGCCTACAAAATTCTTAATTCGCCTGTGGCGACTACCCTGTCCATATGAAGAAACACTTCCCCATCAAGAAAACTATTAACTCCTATCCGATTACACCCTGCCCCCTCTTTTTTTCTTCTCCCTTTCTTCCTTTTCTGTTTTCCTTTACAGTTACTAGCCATTTCTGTATATATGAAGTTCACAAATAAGCAAATAATGAGTTACTGACTGGCTGACTTCCACCAGGAACCAAGCAACCAAAAAAGAAGCTCCCTAGCCCATCTTCTAACCAATTTTGCTAACACTTGTCACTGTTGCGTTGCAAAAGAAACATCTCTGGCAGTTCAAAAGGTGCCTGGTTATACAGCCATAGCAAGACTTGTGTGAACAAGGTGCAATTTGGGCATCTGCTTCACATGCATAACATATGCAGCACAACCTATCATCAAGATCTGTATCTCCCACACTATCCACTTTACCATGTGGTAATACTGTGCGGCAAGTAAGGAGACTAAGAAAATTCTCTAGCTGCTCATATTTTGCTACATAAGCTTCCCCTCGAAAGGATCCATCCTGACAAAATCAAACAGTAGTGTCAAAAGATCAAGAGAAAACTAAAATCGTGACATGTACAGGAACTACCAACTTTTAGACAGCTCATTTATCATTTGAAATTGTTAGGTTATATTATAGACACAAGAAATAAACTTTTAATATTGTAATGCAAATCTGCAAAACTGTGACGGATTTCTATCAATGAACTTTAATGGTTGACTTTATTCATAATTTAGTATTAGATAGCATCAAATTAAATTTTTCAAAAAAACTGGGTAAAACGCGCGTCAGAAAGAAAAACATTACATTCCAAATACCAGGGAATCAAGAACATAGATTAAGTGTGGCAACAACTAACCCAGTTATAATCCAGAAGATACTGGAATCCATACTGAACAGTATCTGGACAGTCCATGCTTGCGAAAACATCTAAAAGATCATTGTTTTCTCGATATTCTTCAGAATTTGTAGCATCCAATAAATTTAAGATGATCCCTACTAGAGGGGCCAATATCATGCCTCGGTTTATTTTTTCTGGAGATTGACTATGCCGTCTAACGGACCTGAAAAGAAATAAGAAAGAGGGCAGCCTCATTAAAAATCAAATGATAAAATATATTTTCATTTGATTCCAAATTCTCGAGGAACCTTGGACTATCAGTTTCTCATGAAACAATATCAGTGCGTGAGGAAGGGGTACATTAAGTTCTGGTATTTTTAAATTGTTACATATCGTTAAGATATTATTAGTTACAATATTTTATGTTAGTTACAATATTATGTGTAGTTGAACTTAGTTCATATTTTTCTTTATTATTTTTCATTATAAATATATTATCCTATATTTTTTTTTTACACAAAGGGAATTAACCCTAAACCTAATTTTCCCTATTTTCAAATGGTATTTAGAGTCAGGGTTTTCTGAAGTCATGGGATTGAAACTTACAAGTCAAAGAATTCAGCATCGGCAGCAGAAGTAATGTGATTTAGGATAAATACAACCAACTCGGTTAACCTTCGTAAGTTAGTGTCTGGTCCAGACAGGAATGCTTGAGGAATCTCACGAGTGCAGAACTCCAGAATCCTTGCAAGATTACATGAAAGATCAAATATGACACAACATTTCCTTTGCTGAAACTCTATTACCTGAGTAAGAAGTGTTGCAACAGTATATTATTGGAATGGATATATCAAACTCTGAATTAGTCAAGCTATCATTCTAATTATAGAAACCATTTCAATCTTATGCACACGATGACTTGAAATGAACCCAAAATAGAAAAAGGACCAGCTACAAAAGTAACCACATAAGAAACTGGAATCGCAGAACCTATGTAGAATATGTAATACTGTTACTGAACTCTAACTCAGAACCACAAGAAGAAGACCCTTCTTCTGGTTTAGGATCCTAAAACCAAGATTCAAATTTAGTGAAGGATGGAAAAATGTATTCATACCTGGTACTTTTCTTGCATTTCTCGAACAGAAACTGAAAATTCAGTCATGGTCCAGCTTAGCGTATTGAACAGTCGGTTTAGAAAAGATGAAAACAATCCTTCATCACTCATGCAAGCTTCCCTCAGCAACCTCTGCATTGCATCAAGAGTCAAGGGGGCAACTTTATGATGAGAAATTGATCCAAGCAAAAACTACCCGGTACCAAAATGAGTTTGTTAACATACTTGAAAAAGAACTGATGATGAAGATGATTCTCCATTCTTTGAAAAACTGAAACCAGAACCCTTGCATAATCGTAAGAGTATGTTCGTCACTGGTATCCAAGATCTGTTATCAAATGCTGATAATAAAGCCTTCGGCATCCTTTGGGTGGCTGCCTCATTGCTCTCAAAGGTAGCCAAATATTCCCTGTACTGCACCAGGACAGATATAGACTGAAGAAGAAGGTCCCTGAGATCTGCACTTGATATTCTTGGATCATTGAAATGGGTAACTACAAAGGTGACCTAGTAAAAAAATATGAATGAACGATTTAGAACCCATGAGAGGAGCACTGATTGAAACTGATCTATCTGGGAAGTAGCCGCATTAAAAACAAAGGTTCATGAATTTTTCAGATTCATGTATGATGCTTTATCTCTTGTACATAAGGAGTTCACTTATGTGTGTGTGTGTGTGTGTGTAATTTAGAACAAATCGGTGTGTATTTGATTGAAAAATTTATTCTCAAAACCCACCACTAGATTGAAAATTCCTTGTACATAGATTACAAAAATAAAGATTGATCCAAAATTATTTACGCCCTATTTAAATACATCAAAATTAACGTGATAAATACTTCTTAAGGTATACATATCAATATGAATCATTTGACCACCCTCTTATTGCTCATTTTTTTTATCAATTTTAACACACAATCAAGTATATGGTTATAATCCAAAAGTTGGATTGAAAAAAGTATATTTTGTAAGAAGTTATTGTTAGTGTAATAGTTGGCGTTAGTTGTTATTCATAGTGAAATGGTTGGTGTAAGTTATACCGATGTCACTTGGTCCATCTTCACTTTTCCTATCAGAAATTCCTATCACTTTTTCATCCACTAGTTCTCAGGTCACCCAATACCCAAATGCAAGGTTTACAAGCATCGAGCCCTTAAGCACATGTTTGTAAGACTCGTTATAATAGTAAGATGAACACACAAATCTTGATTCTCATTTGAGATCTTTTTATGTTGCTTATAATTAACTTCAATTGTTACACACACATCTGTGCATGGAGTGTCTTGATGTTCTGTGTTATTTTATATTAGACATGTAAAAGTGCCTACATAGTAGTCTGTACTTTTAATATATTATCATGTAAGTCCAAAAATTTACTCTAAGAAATTTGATTAGTTCTGTAAAATCAAATGTCATTTACTAAAGATCAAGAAACAAATATCAGGTATAATTTATTTATATAATAAATAGGAAAAAAGGAGAAGAAGGGATTGAAAGGGTGATGCATACAAATGAAGTAAGTCCTCTCTTTATGAAAATTGTGGATGGAACAAAGGGGGGATCACTTTTCCGCAACACATGAAAGCAATCAACCTGTACGGGTATGAAGGAGAAAATATTTATGTTAAGATAAGTTGTATATGATTATAAGAATGATAAGAAAAATTTTAATAAATAATGCAAATTAAACAAGGTTAATGTGTGACTACCAAACCAAATTTAAATTTTTTTGTTTTTTCTAATATGACTCTTTCCCTCTTAGTCCCAGAACAACGTGTCAGACAACCAATCTAATATGTTTGACACATAAGAAACGGGAAACCCCAAAAAAGGGTATTAAACTCAATAACTAGTGAAGATGTTCTGTACTCTACAACTGAATAAATTAAAACTGCCGTTAAATCTAAATCAATGATAAGTGCTTATTTACCAAAGCTTCCAGATAATATTCAGGGATGTATATAAACACTGAATCCATGTTGCTAAGAACCAGTAGCAACTGGACAACCCACATGCACATTGCATACATTCCTCTCTGCTTCCACCGTGAAAATAAAGAGATGCGGTACCTGTAAAGAAAGAAATCAACCCAAAAAACAAGTCTGTAAGAGAAACATCAACGATGTACATACTAGGATTTTTTTCTAAGGATATTAGCATTTGAGAAGCATCCAGAAAGCTAGACTGAAACAGAACATTATATATTACAATATAAATTCCTAAATTTCTACAGTTCAACTTCAAATGAAACAGAGGTATCCATAAAACACTGATACCTTTCAATCAGAATATAAAGAATTATTGATTACAATAATTAACAACAAAATTTAAAATCTGAAACTCAAAACACAATTTTGAAATTAGCTAATGAGTTTCTCAAAGTAAACAGCAAACTGACAACAAAGTTTAGACTGATGCAATTTATTGCAAGCCATAAAGTACATCTTGGAACCTTCGGCATAGCAAGAGTTTCATGAAACATGAATGCACATATGAAACAGAATAAAGAAACACATAATTTTTTAGAGCATAGTCCTGCTGTTTCCAAAATAAGAACTATATTTAAATTCTTCCAAAGTTATGTTCAACAACTTTCTCTTTATCAGAACTAGTTTAACTCTGTAACTAAGGATCCAATAAACCAAAAATGTAAATAAAGTGGTGAAGAGAAAGGAAATGGATTATTAACAAACTAAATCAACCAGTGCCTTCGTTATTAACATAACAGGAATAAGTACCACCCAAATTTTGAAAAAGTAAAAAACACTTGCACACCGTTGTCATCCAAATGAAAGTTATCAAATTAAATTAACAATTAGATAATAAGAAATTAGAACAAAATTTCAACCTAATACCTTTTGGAAGATGTAGAATGCCAATTCAAAAACAAAAACCTTATAAGGGAAAGAATAAAAAAATGAGACAAATAAGCCTAAGTGCTACCTCTCATGGTCATCTTACCAAGCACAATGCCTAACACAATCAATAACCTCTTCTCTATATCCATTTCGAACTTCTTTCAAATGCTTCAATTGCTCACTGCAAGCTCGCTCTCGTATTTGCTTATCAGTTTCCTCCAAAAGGGAAATTGACTGTGTCTGATGAGTCATGTAGTATGATGCCTACAAAAATATGAAGAATAAAATTCACATCTCTTTTCATTTATTCCGTATAATTTAAATGATATTGAAAATCAATAGTGGTTACAAATTTCAAAATTATACCACCTAAAATGAGGATGAATATAACAAAATTCAAGGCTGGGCACTAGAGTAAGATTACTTCTGGGTTAGGATATCAGCGTAAAGAAAAATCAAATTTATATTACCAAAAAAACATTTTGTAGGATGCTTTTTCATAAAATTCACCATGAGATGAAAAATGTCTTCTGAAAATCAGGCTCAGAAAACTTTTCATACCCACCATAATATATGGAGATAGTAGGTATAAGAGGATAAAGATATCTCAGCATGCTCATAACTTGATACTAGCCTCGCCTCATGGTTCAAAAATATCATTATTAAAATTTGAGGTACGAACCTAACTCAATCCTATAAAACCAACATGTAAGACGAAGATTATTCAACTTTTATAAGTTTTATTTGACATGGAATTAAACCACCACCACTGAGACAGCAATTAAGGCCACACTAAATAGACCACAAGTAAGGCAGCTTCCCAACCCTGCCCCTACGACAAGAGCTATTGGCCTAAAAAGCACCGCAAATCTAGGTGACCCTACAATAAATCTAGAATAGACTCCAATACCACATAGAATTTGGGTTTAAAGCCTAACTCAACCCCACAACCGAATTACAAGATGAGAATTGTCCAAGCTTTATATGCTCTATTTTAGCCATGTCACAAGTCAATGTGGGACTAAACCCCCATCCTTGAGGCAACAATTAAGTAGCCCCGAAAGAAGCCATTACTAAGGCAGGCTAGGAGTGACAGCAATTAAGGCAACTTTCCAACAACCATTAACTGACTTCTGGTATGAATTATCAGCAAACAGGTACCCCATTTAAATTCTTTCCATACAGGCGAAATCAAAGACAAAGGAGGTGGGCGTATGTGAGTTTAATTTAGGTAAGGAAAGGTACGTTTAAGACTTCAATGCATATCCAGTTTGATTAATTTGGGGAGAAAATTTGCTTCTACTTTTCAAAAGTTCATTCAGTAAGATTTTAATTATAAGCTACTTAGGACTCAAAAATAAACAAATACAAACACACACCAAGTCATAAAATAAGTTTTAGACCCATTTTGAATGATATTGAGTGTCATTAGTCATTGCTGATTTGGAAGCAAGTTTTTCGTGCCACAACTCCTTTACATATTTATCTTTCTCAATCTTTAGGAAAAGTTCAGGCATTTTAGAGAAAACCATCCTGGTCACTGTCAAAACTTGAGATTACAATAAATTTTGCACGCATGAAATTACCTGCTTAAAATTTGGAGCAAGACCAACATGATACAACCATAGCAAAGCATCAAGTAGCTCTTCTTCTCGTAGTGTAGCTGTAGAGATATTAGTATCCTTTGGTACAGACTTCATATGGAGCACTTGGCGGTAACCATACTCAGGTTCAGATTGATCACTGGGGCTAGGTTTATCAGTTATCTCATCATTCAAAGTCCCATCACTGCATTCCGCAGTGACATGAGCAGGTCTCTCTGGAATAGAGCTACAATGACCGCGAGAACCTTTGGCCAGATATTTAGCAGGAACCTTGAAGTTCCTTGTAAAATCAGAATCATAACTAGAGCAACAGCATGGTTTCTGCCTGGTTGAATGAGTGACCCTGGTTTCTTCATTATCCATGCAACCTTCATCCCATTGAATCACTTCCATTTCATGATCAAATGTTGGGTGTAGCTTTGATAAATGGCTATAGGATCCCCCAAGCCTGGAAATATCAGCTCTATGGGGATCACTTTTAAGAAATAAATGAACAGGAAAGCTTTGCTCACCACCTCTATGAAGGAAACCAACATCTGTTTTGCAGCTCTTTAACCAGCCACAGATATCACCCAAGGCAAATCCTTCGGATAAAAAATGGAGTACAACTGTGTAAATAGAAACAAGAACCGAGTTGCTAGAAACTCCAGGAGGAGGAATATTTCGTTCTGCTCCTCTGTTCTTCAGTAGAAGGCTCTGTAAAAATGTCCTAAATACTGCTCCAGGTAGCTGGGGAGGATTTGTAGGTGGTATAAATTGTATCACTAAGCGACAAAGGTCCCTGTGCTTCTCCTCAATCTACATTTGAACTAGGCATGCTCAGAAATGTCCGAAACAATGAAAGGAGTATCCAATAGCACAATAGGTTACAGAATTTTACCCTCAAATGATAATAAAGATTAGGTAAATGAAAAATTCCTTCTATTTTATAGAAAATTCAGATAGCCTTAATTTACCATACCGCTTATCCCCAATCCCAATGCCATGTCTGGCAGAATTATGATGGAGAAGAATATTGTGAAATGAAATTGAAAAGGCTTTCATAATAAATATTTTGCTCAACCTTGTATCTTGAGAAGTAACATAAAACACACATATTCACCAATTAGATCACATGATAATTTGTATAAATTAAGAGGGAATTGAATTCAGCTTATAAGATTTGACCTCATAATCACCAGTAAACTTAGAAAAAATTACTCTCGTTTTCATTCAACTTCATGTACATATGACAGATCACAGCATTTTTGCAGTGATCTCAGAACACTGACGCACATTCCCCTACACTCATTGACCCATATAGGACTTACGATTGAGAGAGAAAAAATGTTACTAAAGGAAGGAAAACCTTCATCTAGGCACAGAAAGGTACAATAAACCGTATGCAACTCTTACAATTCCTTCTAACACTCTCCTCTTACTTTTCATTACCATCCTACTCCATCAACCATTACAATGCAATAGATAATTTTACTTAACAGGTTAAGTAATTTCAATGCCTTGTTGAAAAATATACATAATTATTGTACACAGATACTTGTCAGTTAAATTGTTTGCTTATTACTTCTTCAAAGTTCAAGAGAAACAGTGAGGTATTCATTCTCATTCAGACATAATAACTAAAACCGAAGTTAGGTCAAAGAGAGAAAGAATTTACCTTGTTGACTGATTCAGACAAAGCTGTGGTTGTCAACATCATGTTACCTTCATAAGATGCATCTTCACACGAACCAGGCCACCAAACAGTTGGTATCATGAAGTCGAGATCATGTTTGTTTGGAGTCTTTTGTGAAAGAAAACCTTCAAACACGAATTCAAAATCGGGTGACTTCCACCAAAGCACCATAAGTTCCTCTCGTCTTAGTAGATGACATGCCAATGCAAGGTGAGAATATGATCCAGAGTAAGGACATTCAGTTAAAATTAATAAGGCTATTTTACAACCAAATGAAAGAGCATTTAGGATGTGTTTAAATAGCACATGGGATCCTTCAAATTGTAGCATAACCTCAACTACTTTATCCAAGCTTGAGTAATCATGGGGTGCATGCAAACCAAAAACATCAAACATGAACGACAACAGTGGACCCCAAGCCACATATTCTGTGATCCCAACATCTGCTTCAAGTATGGAGAATAATTCCTCGCATATAGCATAAGAAGCAGGATGGAAAATTTCTTCCAATGAATCAAACCTCTTCACTCTTCTCAATTTCTGAACTAGGGAATGATCAGCTCGTTCCACTGAATGCATGTCCAACAGTCTTGACCAGCATTGCAGCAATTGGGTGACAAAGTAGTTCTTACAGGGGGGAGCCTGAAGAGGAAGGTAGCCCTCAATTGGATACTTAAAGGGTCGAGCTCCAAAGTTTAACTCACATCTTTCACCCTGGGAAAGAGAAACAGCTGGATAATAACCAAAACCAGGACCCATTTTTCGAATTCCTTGGAATGCCACCCCAAGTGAATTACCATTCCTGTAGAATAATATTTCATCTCGATCTAAATCTATACAACATCCAATGATGTCACCAACAACCCATGACTGTCCATATGTCTCAGCATCCTTGTTCCACTTGCTAACTCGCCTCCCATCATAAGCATATGAATCATCGGCATCACCAACACCTTTATGGTCAGTGAAAGGGCAAGAAAGAGTGGCCCAACCAAGTTGCTGTATGCCAGATGTTTCCAACATAACTTCATACATCCATTTTCCCTTCCAAACACAAGCACTAGCCCTGGCACTACTGAACATTGCCATGCTCTCTATAAGAAAAGGTGACTTGATAACTTTAATATCACCGCAGATGCTGGATTCTTCTAGGCCTATAATATCAGGCCCGTTACCACTTTTACCATTAATATAACAAACTCCATCACTTTCACTATAAGAATCACTTAATTTCACATTATATCTTGAGAAATCATTTCTAATGACAGAGTGAATACAACCACGATCAACCGGACCAGTCAAAGAATTGAGTGATCTGTTTGGGAGGCCAAATACATACTCAAGGGTTCGCTCCACCGATTGCTGACCCAAATCGTCACAGCAAGAAAGTAACCGAGTTTTTGGCAAATTTTTCTTACCGTCCTCACCATTCAATATCACAGCCAGACCAGCAGAAAACCCACCAACTCGCGGGCTCTCTTCACCCATTTGTGACACACTCAGAGCACTATCCCTCAACTAGCCCGAAGCCAGCTGAAAGCTTTTCCAAATTCAAATCCCCGTTCAACTGTCACAAAGTCAATTAAGCTCGCTAAGTATTCGTGATCCATGCTCAAAAACAAAAACCAATAGTACAAACGCTTTGGGGCCAAAATTCACAACACCCAACAACAGGAGAGAAATCTAAATAGTAGCCAAAACTTTAACATGAACGGGCACCAATTCAAAAACAAACAAAAAAACAAGTTCACTTTTTTCTCATATCCCACAACAACAACAAATCCCAACAAGTACAGAAAATTCCAAAAAAAAAACTAACACCAGTTTTCCCGGGAAATAAACAGAGAGAGAGAGAGAGAGAGAGAGAGAGAGTTACAGGGAAGAAAAAAAACTTGGTGATAAGGATAAATTTTTAAAATGTTGAAAACTGTAAGGCGCCCCTCAAATTGAACCAAACAGCGTTACCTCCAAATAACATGAAAAGGCTTCGAAGTTGGTATTATTAATTAAAGAAATGATTAATTTAAAACGGAAACTTACAGAAAACGCTCATGCTAAGGCGCGAGAAAAGGCGGCGGAAGGTTGCTAGGGTTTTGCAGGCTCCATTGCTTCGAGATTCGATGACAGCAACAGACTAGAACAGTGATACGAGAAAAATGGGACGTGGAATTTTCCGAGGGAGAAACCGTATTTGATGTTGTTATTTTTATAATTGATTATGATTCTGTTTTTTTGGTAATAATGATTTTGGCCAAAAAGTTTGGGGGTAAAGGCGAAGAAGCGAAGGAAGCAGAAGAAGCTGAAGCGAAGCCGTGGGCGCTGAGTCGAACCGAACCGAACCGCAGCGAATGGAGTTGCGACTGACACGTGTCGAGGAAGGGAGCGGTTGGTTAATAAGTTGGCTGGTGAGTTGACGGGTAATGATACCGGCAACTGGAAGAATAGGGACCACCCGTTGTAGGAAATGGGAGTGGTGGACAACATTGTTGTTGGGTCAATTATACGTTTCACTACACTTCGACTCAGGGCACATATTCGGTTTCCACATGAAAAGATACCCTATACAGTTTTAACCAATAATAATTCAATTCAATATTTAATTATTTCTTTTATAAAGGATACACCAAATGAAATTTCATTATTATACAAAAATACCAAATATTTTTCAATTTCAGGTTACGTATTTTATGACTTTATCATATACAAAATTTTCTGGAAATGAAATGCAGTGCTCTGGATTTTTTAAACACCTGCATTAAGTGAAGTTAATAATCATAAAACGCATTTATGGAGTTTTGCTTATTTATGGTTTTTATTAAAAACAACTGTAAGTCCCAAAATGTCTTTAAAACTTATTTAAAAATATTTTTCAGTTTGTTACTTTAAATTATATTTAAGAATACGCTTAGCACATGAAACTGTAGGAAAAAAAATCACTTGATTTTTTTAGGTTAACATTAATTATTACGAAGAAATATATATCACAAAAAATGTATACGTGTGAGTCAATTACTTAATTACCAGAGCGACCAAGAGACTCTTAAATTGACGTTTTTACCCTGTCTGTTCTCATGAATCTTCTGAGATTTTTTTTTCCCACGTGTCCAGTTGTTGAAACTTTAAAGTGCTTTTTTTCCTTTTCTTCTCACAAGGAACGTGTTGGCTTGAAATTTTTTTTAGCATTGTTGGCTTGAAATATTACAAGAGAATAACATTATCTGCATACGATATTTTAAATAAATTGTAGTAATTATAATCTAAATAGAACGAGTTTAAAAAAGTTGAACAAAAAAAATACTAATTACAAAAATAATAAAATGTACTTCAAATGAAACAAAAAGAATGAAAATGAGAATGTATAACCAAGAAAATGAAAGCTTCACTCTCCTGATTATATATTACAGTTTATAATATAAATCATTTTAAAATAGGGTAAATAGAACTAACTTAACAAATATTATACCTTTTAACCTCATTTTTATTTACGAATGATCTTCTTCTCATCTTGGTTTTAATTACTTATATATGGTCTTTATAATTCATCAATTGTTAAAATTAGGATCCTATTTGATAATTTTTCTATTTCATTGATGTATAATTTCACTTTCATTTTATTTTTATTAATTAGTAAATACATAGTTGGAATAAAAATACTTAATTTTAGAAATTAAACAATAAAAAATGTATGATTAAAGATAAAGGACCTTGATGATGTAATAAAAATCAACATGTGACCAGCTACTCCAACAGTTACACTACTATATTTAATTATTGATATTGATATGATATAACCTTTAAAGAAGAGAAACACAAAACAACACCGTGCATGTTAGGAAACTCATTTATTCACATGTTGACGAACTTTGGTTCAGTGCTAGAAAAGTGCGGTAAATGCAAGTTTTGTGTAAAAGGTGTGTTTTAGGTTTAAAATTAATTTTTGAGTTTAGGATATTTGAAATAATATATATGTTGGATCAATGATTTTATACTGAATTTGGATATTGTCTTTCGAAATTAAAACATCTGGGCATAATTTACTTCACTATATAATTAGTTTTAATTAAAAGTATTTTTATGAAGTTATAAGTAAAAATTAGAGGTAGGACAAAAAAAATGACGCAAATCTAAACATGTGAGCTATGGCATAAAAAGTGAAAGCTACTGGCGGCTACTGAATTGTTGTTGAACAAGTTATGTGAAGTTGACTGCGGGGCCAAACACAACTTCTACAAACAAATGTCAATAATTCGAAGTTTATGGTAGATAAAACTAAAAGCTTCGAAACTAGAACAATACTTTAAATGTGCATTAACTTTAACAATATTATCTAACTTAATTAAGATAAAAAAAACATATATTTCATTAAATTGAATTCAAAGATATTGAAATCTGTCAATAATTCATTGGCGGTACAGACACAATGCTTGCATCATTACAATAGAAAAGTTACAGGGTAACGCAAAACAGAGGCACCAAAAAGAATGGAGGCATGTCAACAGGATGATGGTTCAGTGAAAATGACGGTAACTCTGAGTAACATACAATTTATTTAAGAAAAGAACGAGGAAAAGGTGAGTCATACAATGCCCACGATTATGTAATAAGAAAGAAAAAACAGAATAATCTATGAATAATCGGTAATCATAGGAAGGCTTAAATACTTTTTTTTTCTCATTTTCATAGTGTTTGTTGTGGATAGTCATCATTTTTGTAATTTGTATTTAATTTAATTATTTAAATTAGTAACGGAGTACTTTACAAGTGACATTGTTTGTATTATATTGTATTGGGGTGTACTATGTGTATTGTATAGGTGTAGTAATTAGATATTTAGGGATAAATAGGTGAGTTAAGGTTTTGAAAATCAATTGTTGGGCAGTTGGTCAGTTGCTGCAATCTTCTTCCTCCATTTCCAATTCGTGTAGTTGCAATCTTCTTCTTCCAGCAATCTCATGTCACGGTCCCAATCTTCTTCCTTTACCTCTAGTTGTAATCGTTAGAGGCAACAATGTTGTAGCAATTTGTACAATGTTGGTGGTTCAACGAGAAATGGGGAATTAACCCCGATTTGTAAATGTGGAAACAAACCCCAAAACAGAATTATGAAAACCCTAACCCCAATTGATTCAAATGTGCAAAATTTATCACAACCCCGAAAACCCTAAACCCACGAGCAAAGCATTTACCTCATCGATGATGATTAACTGAAAAATTGAAATCAAACGAATAAATCGCCACGTCCAATTGTCGTGCTTCCTCTGCAAATCGGAGATGAAGAAATCGCCTGTACTCGTCAATCCCTAATTGCAGCGCGACCTAATTGGAAAATTTTTGTCCCAAATTGAAATTTAACGTTAATAATCCACATGTACACGTAATACACCCCAGTACAATGTAATACAAACAATGTCACCTAGTGCTCCGTTACTGATTTAAACGGCGTCACATAAAATGACTAAATTAAACACGAATTGCAAAAATGATGATCATTTTAAACATTTGGTACAAATGAAGATCATCTGCAACACACACTACAAAAATGAGAACGAAGAAGGTATTTAAGTCTTATAGAAATTAATTACATAAAAATATCGGTTACATTGGAAATATAAAAAGTTTAGCATTTAAGTTTGAAGTAATTAACCTTCATTGCTCACACCTTCTTCTTATGTGTGGTCTCTCCCCTAGTAATGATGGCTACATCCATTTTAGATTTATAGTTAAATGTACCATACTTTTATCTAAACTACCTAACCTATTTTCTAATATATGATATATTGAAAAATGGCAACTCTAAAATGGTGTTTTAAACAAAATCAAAACATTCCACTAATATAATTATGTTCAACCAAATTCTACACTGTAATATTTTTGGAAAGTTAAGAATACCAAGAAACTTATTCCCGTCAGTCACACAAATAATATTAAATGATGACCAAAAATTAAAACAAATTTATAAAAATGAATATTTTTCAATAAAAAACAAATATTTGTAAATATAATTAATACAGAAAGTATATTATAAAATAAGAAGGTCAGTCATCATAATATCATTTCTACATTCTACATGTATTGACATCTCTTAAGATTCTATATAATTCATTATAAGAGTGCATGTTAACGAATAACACAAAATAGTTTTATACATGACACTAAACAACGATATATCCCATAATCATAAGATTACATAGTTCTTTTATATTAATATAGTTCCAATATAACTTAGTCAAAATATCACCAATACGCAATACGCAACACTTAATAGCAAAGTTTCATCTATTAGGTCATTAATAATTAGACTTCCCACTTTCCACCTTACTAGCAAATTGAATTAATTCAACATCATAACTACAAGTTATCCGTCACTCCATTGTCCAACCCAATTCACAAGACATGAAAATAACATGGTCATCTTATATACCATTATAATTTATATTTCATTTCAATACAAAATGTAACCTAATATTTAATGCAGACTACAACACAATACACTAAAGGTAAGGAATATAATTGTTCTAGCCAATAAAAATGGATCTGGATAGGCTAGAACATTCCAAGTGCATTGTCTTTCTCCTCTCTTGAGGTTCTCTTTATTCATGTTTCTTGTCATGTCTTGGATAGTTACCTGAGTTATTAGTATTAAACTCCTCATTTACTATCTCATACTTTTGCCTTAGCAATCTCGTTGGTATTGGTATAACAACTAAATCGACCTTAGGCCTAACAACTAGATCGTCCTTTTGACATACCAGATCGACCTTTTGGTAGTTAAAGACCAGGTTGCCCCTAACACTACAATAATCAACATCCAATACCATACAACATGAGTTTAGTAACATATTCAAATTGATATGTTCACACTTCATCTATCAATATATACAACACTTTATTACCCAACACAAGATATGGATATACCATGTTACGAAATATTATCCTCCTTCATCTTTTAAGAATGTTCCTTAATGAAGAATTTAGGAAAAGATTATTCGTATTATCACATTTGAAGAACAAGATAGTGTTTATAAACAAATAAAATCTTATTCAATTCAGAAGTAATTTGCACATGGAGTTAAGGTTTTTAAATATAAATGACATAACTCCCTTCTACATGATCATAAGATATGTGAGACTCAAAATACAATTGTATAACTAATGAAAAAAAAAATTGTCTCAAATAAAAAACATATTTGAAAAGACTTTTTTAAGCAATGTGAGACTTCATTCTTCAAGTCTTTTATTCATTTGTTGGACTTATTTTTTGAGTATTCCTTTTATGAGTTGGACGCCTTATCCATTGCTCAATTAAAGGCTCAAATCTAACCCAAATTTAAATTCAATTATGTCTAGAAATGGCGTTTTAAAAGTGATAGTGGTTTAAAAATAGTGAGACTCGATTATTTTAATATTAAAAGGTTTTAGTATAAATATATTTGTTATAAACGAGTTTCATTAATTTAAAACACACTATCTCTCTAGAAACTACTTTTCTAGAGTTCTCTAACTTCTCTCTAGGAGTTACGTTTCTCTGGTCGTCTGATTGAAGAACAGAGACCGTAGAATTGATCTTTTCGGCGAGCTCTTCAAGTTGGACGGACCAATTCCTTTATTCGCATAAGTTGAGTTTTCGCCCTCTTTTTAGTTTTTTTTCTATTTTTTTTATTGCATGTGAGCTTTTTTCCGCTTGCATGCGATGTTTTAATCATTAGTATGAGTATTTACTGATCAGTGATCACAATGGTATATCCTGATCGTTCTTGTGATGTTTCTATGTGTAGATTGAGCATCATGTGGAGTTAGAGGCGTTTGACGTTTATAAGGTGTTTGACGTTTATAGAGCTATTTAAGCAGAATAACAAATAAGGGAAGCTAATTGCATTGTTTTTAAGTTATAAATTATAAATTGTATGGTTGCTTTGTGATTTACTAGCATGATTGTTTGTATGATGAGATTTAGAGATATTGTATGATTGTAATGAAAATTTGATGTTGTATCTGAATTATGAAAATGAAATGTGAAAGCTATAGATATTAGGTTTTATTCTACTTGTCTCAAAATACTTTATGTTTGTTATTGTATTTGAGATTTTGACATTGTTTGGTATGTGCATAACATCTGTGAAGGTCCTGGAGGTGTTTAGAAATGATTTGGGGATATAGAGTTATGCGGAGATCATATTCTGCAGAATTATGCAAACCTGTTGGGCGAGCATTTACCCGTTGAGGAAGTTTTAAGTCAGGGGTTCATTAACTTTTAACTCGTTGGGCGAGGAAATACTCGTTGGATGAATTATTGAAAAACCTTCCTTTGAAGCTTAAGCGATAAACTTGTTGGGCAAGAATGTACTTTTAGCTCAGCGAGATGACATGTTCGTTGAACGAGTGGATCAATACCTGATTGGATGTTAGATGATTTAATTTAGGTGTTTTGTAAGTTTTATATGAATTATTGGTATATGTTATGGACTGATGTGTGAGCACATGAGGTGGTGATGATGAAAGAGTTTCAAGGGAAATTCTTGGTGATGGTGTTTTTAGTGTATGCCTTGATATAGGAGATGTCTAGATAGGAAAGTATTTTGAACTCTGATAATCATTCACACTCATATAGAGTAAAATGAATTATATGGTGAGAGTGGCAAGAGATCCTAATATTGGGACGTATTGGGCCTAAGGCATAATGGGATTAACCTTGTGAGTGGTTGGGTGATAACCCCTTTTGTCTAAAACACTGCAGAGTTTAGAAACCATCCCAGGTGCAGACTTCCTTAGAATTCTATATCAAGCGTGTGATTTGGATAATTTAGTCTAGTGTTTGTGTGAATTATAAATCAAATATATGTTATACCATGTTTGTAAGTATTTGATATGGTTTATTTATATGCAATATATATATATATATATATATATATATATATATATATATATATATATATCTTATGTGCATTAGCTTATTTCCCTTTTTCTGTGTTTTTGTCTTATGTTGTTTGTTTTTCTTTTGCGATGACCACCTTTTTTTATGGGAGCAGATGTGGTTGCAGTTTCTAATGACATCTCTAGAGGATGAGGAACCATTTTTTAGGTTGATGGAATTTTTCAGTGGGAGTTTTAGCATGGATCAGTGTATGTATAAAGCTTATTAGATTAGTTTAAGTGTATAAATGATATATTTTTATAGTCATATGATTTGTAAAATTATATTAATATATTTTGCACACTAGATTATCTGTTTTGAACACTATGATGAAACACCCTATTTTATTAGTTTTAAGCTGCTAAAATTAGGATGTTACAATATCTCTACAAAGTCCTAATCAATATAAAAAAATATGTACATCTATACAATTTGTACTACTAAAAAACTAAAATTATAATATTTTACTTTTCACGTAGAGTCTTTTTCTTTCAAGTTTCATCTTCTTCTATCCGCTTAGCCAATATTGTAGCTGGATGGTTGTACAACCATTTTTTACCTCACCTTCATCAAACTACCCACATGTTCTTTTCCTATACAAACCATTTTTTTTCCAATTTGCTTCGATATTTTGTCATCAAGTAAAACATTTTTTTAGTTTTCATCATCTATATAGTTTAAAGACTTTGTGCATATTGATTTGACATAGTTTTCCTTATATCTCATTTCTAATAAGGTTCGCTCCTCCTTTATCGACTGTTCATCTTTCTTTATTATTCATTTCATTAATCTCATTTTACTCAAACTTATATGTTTTATGTGAAGGTTAAAAATTGCATTTATAACACACAATAGAAACAACCACTACCAAAAAAATCCATATTTCTTGCCAATTTTGTTTTGAAATTTTTTTTGTAAAAAATACTTATAAATTTTGTTATGAAAAAAAAATTTGCAGGAAATTGCTACCAATATTTTTGCAAAATATTTTGTATAAAACACTTTTCGCAACAAATTTTGTAGGAAATACTTGCGAATTTTATAATTTTGTAGGAAATAATTATCCACGATGGAATTACCTGCCAATTAAAATTCTTAGAAAAAATAGCAGGAAAAAAATTTGCAAAAAAATTCCCATGTAATATTAGAATTTGTAGTAGTGAACATATCTATTTTTTTTTTTGTTAAATCATGCTTATTAAGCAATAAGGAGGAAAAAAATGTTAGAAAAAATACCTTAATGGGTTGTGATGATCATAAAACTTTACCTCCTTCAAATGTACGAAGGTTACACATGTATCCATACCAAAACCGGTCTTGTTGGGTCAACATTTGACCCGTGAAACCCCAAATTTGCACCTTATAAAAAGACTTTTAAAGAGAGATTTGAAAATTTTCTTCTATTTACAAGTAGCGTGCATATATTATATCACAAAAGGTTGAATATATAATTTTTTAATATCTTATTTATCCTATATAATAAAAGGTTGTTATATTATGAGAAAATTGTCTCTCAAGTGTTTTACCTTTTTTTCAATAACAAATCAGATTTAATATTAAAAACCATACTTATAAAATTGATTATTTGGTTAATAACTTAATTGACTAAGTTTATTTAAACAATCTTACATATTGACAAACTTTGTATTAATTGTATTTTTTGTGTAAGCAACAAATACAATAATATTTTGCTTAAAGAAAGTACATTAATTAAATAAAATTAAACACTTTAGTTTAGTCAATAATATTTTTTCATCCAAAATCATAACACTCTCCGTGTATGACTCATAGATTCATTACTAAACTTGTAATAAATTAACTCATTAATTACTAATCAAGGTTGACACCTAACGAACTCTTTTATGACCGAATAACATGAATTATCTTTTATTTTAGAAGTACTAGGAGATAATATAATATTTTCTTTCATTTTTACAACTCTATGTTAACTTTAGAACATGATATAATTGTCAAATAAATCAACATATGTTGAATGACTTAAAAAACTCATTTTTTCTTTCATTCACAATATCTTGACCAAGGTCTTTATTTCTATAGAGATCAAACTCATTAACAATAGTTGATGGATTCTTTCTTAATTAATAATTAATCCAACAAGAATTTAATCATACCAAATAATCATTATTTAATATCAAAGTATAATAAATAACTTGTTAATTACCATGATAATCTCAATTCTAAGGAAATTATATATTTCTTCAAAATAATTTTTTGGTTGACAATTCAAAGGTATTAACCATTAAAAGTTCTCCTTTTAGTGAATTCAATTGTCATATCTCTACATATACCATTTATATGTGTAATTTACAAAATGAGATCTTTGAATCCTTATTTGACCAAGGCCACACATGTTAATCTATCCAAATTAATGACATCTCATCCTCAATAATATATGATTAAAAACACTTTAGATTAAAATTATACATAAAACTTATTTTTCATCATTATAATCTCTGCTATAATAATAAGTCTTTAATTTTTAATTTATCATATTTTCTTATGAATTAAATAAATATGACAATGTAATAAATAATAAAAAACACAATTTTATTATTACTAATATGATAAATTTGATCTAAGACATACCTTAAATCCAACTGTATGTGCACCACAAAAAAAGTCTTTATTATATACCTTGATTTTTTCCCTAATAATTTTTTATTTCTCCTTAAGTACACACGCTCTTTCCTCTAACTTCCACTTTTCATCACTCCTATTTTAAGTTGATGAAAATGCATCTTGTAAGTCCCATAGCACCTAGGATATGTCCGGGAATGGGTGAGAATGGTTATTTAATGGATTTAAAGTTCGTGGTGTTTCTTGTCCCAAGTCAAAGAGGCTTTAACTTTATTTGACTTTTCTTGTATTCTTGTAGTAGAGTATTTATTGTAAGGTTTATGTTAAATTTAAGCTTTAGAGAGTGTGAGAGTACTTGGGGTCAAGGGGGTTTGAGAGTATTGTTTATGTGTTGTAAGAATTTTCAGATAATGTTATTCTTTATTATTCTCTGAATTGGAATTTTCACGTTTTAATCTTGTGTTGACTGTGGTGTTATTATTTCTCTTCTTGTAGGGTAATTTTGTAGGAAATAGGTGTGTTTTTCCTAAAATCATCCTATATGAGATTTCCAAAAAAACAAAAAAGTCATCCATTAAAAATTTTAGGTTAAATTACCCTTTTGGTCCCTCTATTTGTCATGAAATTTCATTTTGGTCCTCACGTTTTTCGTTGTCTCAATTTGGTCCTCATTTTCTTAAAAATGACTCAATTTGGTCATCACCGTTAACTTTGACCAGACGGTGTTAAAGTCAACGCCACGTGTCAATTTCTGGTTTTTTTTTTATTTTTTTAATTTTTTTTTGAATTTTTTTGAATTTTATTTTATTTTTTCTTTTTGACACGTGTCACTTCACAATTGTGCCACGTGTCAAAGTGACTCAATTTGGTCCCTATATTTA
>Ga0214544_1003179_pt1 | contig 34290 bp, 22 predicted proteins | sample CNSS3metaG_FD_160074 | JGI IMG/M metagenome (GOLD analysis project Ga0214544, IMG submission 160074) | Root nodule microbial communities from cowpea collected in UCLA plant growth center, Los Angeles, California, USA - CNSS3 | ecosystem: Host-associated > Plants > Roots > Nodule | place: USA...
ACATCAAAGTTGATGGAAGGATTGAAATTGAAGCTCCTTATTCTAGAAGGACTAAATTGGTGACTAGTGCTCAATTGAAGTTGTATAGGTGTGAGGTTGGGAAGGAGCACAGCAAAAGCACCAACCAAGCTTTAAGCGCCTTATCCACCCCTGTAGCTTACCGCCTGGCAGTGCACTCCCTCCCGCCAGGCGCCATCTGTAAAATCAGCCACTGAAAGCATTCCAGGAGCCAACCGCTTAGCGGCACCTCCGCGCCCGCCTGGCGCCACACCAGAAATAGAACTCCTGCACCAGTTTTCTAATACGTCGCCTAGCGGCTCGAGACCACCCGCCAAGCGGTATCGGTGCGCAATGCTGTTTGGGCTTTTTTCAATATGTCTTCAGCTAGCCCACTCCCTCGCACACTTACTGCACTCCCCCTTCGAGCCCTAAAAATCACTAATGCCTTGCGCCTCTCATCCTGACTCTCACTCTCCAATTCCCACTTCTTTCCCAAATCTCTAACCCTAGTTTTCAAATCCCTAATCTCGTGCCTTCATCTCTCCCAATCACACTGACGTCACACTTTCGCCAGGCGCAGCTGCCCCTTTCCACGCACCAAGTCACTCTTCACGATTTCTCCAACACTCACTCTTGCATTCCACTCAAGTAATCTTTCTTGTGTTTTTCTCCTTGTTTCTAGAGTATCTGATGCTTGTTTTACTTAATAATCCATTGTTGATTCATTAGTTTAGGGTTTTACTTTGCTTTGATACTTGTTGTTTCTATTGCTATTTGTGTTAAAAGCTCGTGTTTGCTGTGTTTTCGTGCTGCCAATGGATATTACTTGTTCTTTGTGCCTCGTTGTTAGTCCAGAACCATGGCTGCCAGTTCTGTACCACCTGGCGGTGGCCATTTTGGCCTGTTTTGCCGCCAGGCGCTGGAGCATCAGAGCTCCTTGGTTTGAGCTGGCAAATTTGGAGGGCCAGGTAGTGGCCCCTGTTTTTTTTTTTGCCTTTTTTCTTTGGTTTTCATCTGATTGTTGCTTGGGTTGTAAGACACCAATGCTGCAATTGTTTTTGCATATGAATGACTCTTTATTTTGTTGTTCTAGCTTAGTCTTTAGATGCAATTAACTCTCTTTTTGATTGAATCTCTCACTCTAGTGCTAACTTTAAATTTCCTCTTTGTACTAATGATTATTTTGCAGATGGCATCCTCCTCCAATCCCAAAAGAATGAAGACCGCCATTGGCAACCCCTCAAAAGGGCAAAAACGAAAGGAGAGAATTTACTCTCACTACTTCCTCACAAAAGACAATGAGGACCACTTCCAAGTGGTCATGCAATGAAAATTTGTGGCAGAGAGGAAAGTGATTCTAAAGCCCGGGGAGGTCAATGAACTGCAGCTGAAGTTGATCAGACATGGTTGGGAAAGGTTGGGTAGCTACCCTAGCACATTCAGTGTGACCTTGGTGAAAGAATTCTATGTTAATGCCAAGGTTACCACCTCAGCAGCTCCCACCTTTCTCTGCTATGTGCGGGGGAAACGGGTGCCCTTTGATGCTGACACGATAAATGAATGTTTGGGCACCCAGTTGGCTCATGATGTGGAATGTTAGTTTTCAGTCTTGGATGATGAGGGCGTGGTGTTGGAGATCTGATCCAAACACTTTGCTTGGCGGGTGAAGGATTTCATAGGGGCACAATTGAGAAAGGTTCCCTTCACCCCTTGGCCCACTTCTAGTCAGCTTTTGTGCACGCCAACATTTTCCATGCTCCATTGTGTCTGATCTCACGGAGGGATGCACCACCATTATGTACACCATCCTGACAGATCGAGTGATGGATGTAAGGCAGTATATTGCCAATGAGATCCACTGATGTGCCAACGCTGCTGGCAAGGCCGCTCTTGGCCATCCCTCTCTCATCACCCATCTTTGCAGCCTGGCAGGGGTGGACATTTCTGTACCCCCATTGGAGAAAGCAACGCAGGCCCTAGACTTTTCATATTTTCAGAGGTTCTGCTCAGTTGCTCCAAGACCCAAGGGATGGCCAATGCAGACATGCTTAGGGGCATCTCCAATCGGTATAAGGCTTGCATCTGGGGTTCCAAGAGCTGAAGGTGATTTAGCTTGGCCTCCAAAGCCTGCAACTGCATATCAATGGTGGGAGTTGCCTCGGGCTCGGGCTCTGGCTCAGGCTTTGCCTGTGGCTGATGGCGCCTCCTGAGTCGGGGAGCAACTGAGCAGAACCTCTGAAAATATGAAAAGTCTAGGTCCTGCGTTGCTTTCTCCAACGAGGGTACAGAAATGTGCACTCCTGCCAGGCTGCAAAGATGGGTGATGAAAGAGGGATTGCCAAGAGTGGCCTTGCTAGAAGCGTTGACACACCGGTGGATCTCATTGGCAATATACTGCCCTACATCCATCACCCGACCTGTCAAGATGGTGTACAGAATGGTGACGCATCCCCTCCATGAGATCAGACACATGGGAGCATGGGGAAATGTTGGCGTGCACAAAAGCTGACCAAAAGCAGGCCAAGGGGTGAAGGGAACCTCTCTGAATCCTGCCCCTATGAAATCCTTCACTAGCCAAGCAACGTGCTTGGATCAGCTCTCCAGGTGCCACGCCCTCATCATCCAAGACTAAAAACTAACATTCCACATCATGAGCCAGCTGGGTGCCCAAAAATTCATTGATCGTGTCAGCATCAAAGGGCACCCGTTTCCCTCGCACATAGCTAAGAAAGGTGGGAGTTGTTGAGGTGGTAACCTTGGCATTAACATAGAATTCTTTCACCAAGGTCACACTGAATGTGCTAGGGTAGCTACCCAGCCTTTCCCAACCGCGTCTGATCAACTCCAGCTGCAGTTCATTGACCTCCCCGGGCTTTAGAATCACTTTCCTCTCTGCCACAAATTTTCATTGCATGACCACTTGGAAGCGGTCCTCATTGTCTTTTGTGAGGAAGTAGTGAGAGTAAATTCTCTCCTTTCGTTTTTGCCCTTTTGAGGGGTTGCCAATGGCGGTCTTCATTGTTTTGAGATTGGAGGAGGATGCCATCTGCAAAATAAGCATTAGTACAAAGAGGAAATTTAAAGTTAGCATTGGAGTGAGAGATTCAATCAAAAAGAGAGTTAATTCCTAGGGTTGTCTCTGTTGTACTAAAGCAATGCATGACCTATGAGCCATCCCCTTCACTCATTCCTAGGGTTGTCTTTGTTGTAGACATTGCAGGGGAGGTCATGAACATTATGGAGTTGGTCATCCAAGTCTTGAAACCTTGTTGTGCAATACATGTGATGTGCATTTTGAGCCATGTTGAGGTCTTGAAGTTGATTGAGAACCATTCTCTCAAATTGGGAGTATGTAGGTCCAGTATTTTCAGGTGGGTTGTACAGCTCAATTGCCATTGGCTGAGGTTCATCTTCCTCTTGGTTTCCTCCACTTGTTCCCGCTTCATGGTCATTTGCTCCAACTTCAATGTTTGCACCTTGATCTCCTTCAACTATCCAAGTGTTGCCTACCTTGGTGAATCCCATCTTATGCATATTCAATGTTGAAACATGGTTTAGAAGTCCAGTTGACTCCTCAAGCTCTCCTTCCACATCTACACCAAAATGCTCAATGAACTTGGAGATGAGCACCACATATGGAAGTTGAAATCTGTGAGTCTTTTTGCTTTCATCATATGGTCACTGATTGTGTATGTCCAGTCCACCATCACCCCATTTTGAATGCAGTACATCACCACTAAATGACCTTCATTCAAGGTAGCATGGTTGCTCCCCCTAGGCATGATGATTTTGGTCACCACCATGGCTAGCAACCTTTCCTCCACACGAAGCCTTCCCACATGGAAATTTCTAGCTTGCTCACCTTGGTTTCTTACACATTGATTGAAGTATTGCACCTTGTTGAACTCATCCACTGCACTAGTTTCACCTTTGCGGACTTGCACACCTCTTTGCCTTAGACCAGCCACATCCTTCCATGTTTGCCTAGTGATTTCCATCTCCACACCTTTGACACTTGATTTGAGAACACCATTGTTGAACTTGAGGTTGGCATAGAACACCTTCACCAAATTCGGATACACCTTACCCGAAAGCTCAAGGAAAGTCTTCAATTTTTGAGCTTTGAGATGTTGCTCAAGGTTGCCAAAGTTTTATGCCCTTAGCCATGACATACGAATCACCTTATGAAGAATGATTTACTTCCTATTGATCTCAATCAAGAAGGTTTGAATTCTGTCCTCATGACCTTCAAACCATATCTCAAGCCTTCCTTAATTCATAGCATTTGAAGAGGATGAAGTAGGTGGGGTGGAGCTTTCATCATCTGAGGGGCAGTTCGTGATCTTCGAGGCATGGTGAAATGTAGGTTTTTCTCTTACTAGCAAATGAGAATGCCAATGCATGATGCTTATGCAAGTATTTATAGAATCAGCATGTTGATTTTTAAAATCAGTCAATTGAATTGTGCAGATTTTCAGTTTTTCAATGCAGTACAGGAAATCACAACAATTAAATGTGAGGGATCTGAATCAGGAATGCAGTGATGTGTTTCCCATGCGTTTTATGATCAATCCACTCACAAACAGTTCACATCTAATGCATGCACATTGGAAATCATGTAATTAAAGCACTTTATGGTCAATGCAATCTGAAAAGTTAATTTTAGCTGATGTAACAGTTGTTACAGCTGCTACTACAGTCCAAAAACAGTCATGTGATGCATACTTTGACTGGGTCAATCAATTAAAATCAATTCAAGCAATTCCACATCAGCATAAGTGATTTTAACACGTAAAAATACAAAGTTAGTCGACTAAAAATGTACCAGTAAACTGATTTTTGGTGTAGTGGCAGTTTTAAGTGAAATATGTGTTAAATTTGCAGTTTTAGCTGACTAAAAATTTCAGATTTGACGAAATACACACCAGACCAATTTGAATCAAATATATGTGCTATTTTGTGAGATTTAGCAGATTGAAACAGTTCTGGAACACAAATTATGCAGATTTTGACATTTTAAATGAAATCTATATGTTGAAATTGCAGATTTAGCTGACTGAAATTCTGGCAATTTTCAAATTATGCAGATTTTTGTCATTTTAAATGCAGCACACACATGACCTAATAAGATTAACAAGCCAAACAGATATCAACATATATTCTTCATGTCATGAACACCTAATTCAGTTCTAAGCTTATTGAATCTATCACGTACAAGTGGTTTAGTGAATAAATCTGCCAATTGATTTTCAGTTTTCACAAACATGATTTCAATATCACCTTTTTTAATATGATCTCTTATGAAATGATGCTTGATTTCAATGTATTTAATTTTAGAATGTTGGATTGGATTCTTAGTTAGATTGATTGCACTTGTATTATCACAATAAAGAGGTACCTTCTCCATCTTTACACCATAATCCATAAGTTGATGCTTCAACCATATGCTTTGAACACATGCATGTCCAGCTGCAATGTACTCAGCCTCAGCTGTAGAGAGTGCTACACAAGCTTGCTTCTTGCTATTCCATGAGATTAGGCTTGATCCAAGTAGATGGCATCTGCCATTTGTGCTTTTCCTATCCAATTTGCACCCTACATAGTCAAAATATGAAAAACCACTAAGAACAATGTTAGATTCATTAGGATACCATAATCCAACATTAGTTGTCCTTTTAGATACTTGAGAATCCATTTTGCAGCTTTGAAGTGCGATTCCTTTGGATTGGATTGAAACCTAGCACATAAGCAAAGACCAAATTGTATATCTGGCCTACTAGCAGTTAGATATAGCAAGGAACCAATTAACCCTCTATATTTGGTTGAATCAACTTGGTTTCCAGCCTCATCTGCATCCATAAGGCAGTTTGTAGCAATTGGAGTGGCAGCCTCTTTGCAATCCTCCATTTTGAACTTTTTCTGTAAATCAAAACAGTATTTTGACTGGCTTAAAAATGTCCCATGCTTGAGTTGCTTCACTTGCAGCCCTATGAAGTAGGTTAGCTCACCCATCATAGACATCTCAAATTCTCCCTGCATAGCCGCAACAAATTCTTCACACATGGAATTATTATTTGATCCAAAGATTATATCATCTACATATACTTGAACAAGTATTACATCACTTGCATGCTTTCTAATGAAAAGTGTTTTATCAACAGCACCTCTAGCATATCCTTTAGATAAAAGAAAGTTGCTTAACCTCTCATACCACTGTCGTGGTGCTTGTTTCAAACCATATAAAGCCTTTTTCAATTTGAAAACATGATTAGGATAGAGGTGATCTTCAAAGCCAGGGGGTTGTGATACATACACTTCTTCATTCAAGAAACCATTCAAGAATGCACTTTTCACATCCATTTGAGAAAGTTTGAAATTACACATGCATGCATATGCTAACAATAACCTCACAGCTTCTAGCCTAGCTACAGCTGCATATGTTTCATCAAAATCAATGCCTTCCTCTTGATTATAACCTTTAGCAACTAGTCTAGCCTTGTTCCTAACTATATTACCATTTTCATCCATTTTATTCCTAAACACCCATTTTGTACCAATCACATTCATTGCATCAGTTTTAGGAACAAGAGACCATACATCATTTCTAGTGAATTGATTAAGTTCATCTTCCATAGCAACAACCCAATTACTATCACACAATGCATTATTCACATTCTTAGGTTCAATTTGAGAAACAAATGCAACATGTTGAAAGAATGCAAGCTTGCGTCTAGTGGATACTACATGTTCTATGTCACAAATTATGTTGCGTTTTGATAATCCCCTGGGTTCAATCCACTCCTTGGGTAAGTTGTTGTCTACAGCTTTTTCAGTCGACTGAATTTTCTTTTCAGCTGACTGTTTCCTGCAGCAGATTCCAATTCTGCAGCAGATTTCTTTTTCAGTGTTGTTTCTTCTTCATCTGCAATCTTAGGCCTTTGATCTTACTGCACTGGGTTAGTTTCATAAAAAACAACATGCACAAATTCTTTAACAATCATTAGCCTCTTGTTATAAATTCAAAGTCATAAATCTTTCATCCTTTAACTCCAACTTTGCAATCTTAAACTTGTCATTTGTCATATGCCTCGAGCAACCATTATCTAGGTACCATAGGCCTTTCATTTCATGTTTTATGACCTGCAAAACAAATTAATATTGCATGGTACCCTTTGATAGGTTGGGTCCAACATGGTTATGCCTTTCTAGATCCTTTTGGGATCCATTTCATAAATCCCTTAGGTACATCATACTTTCTAACATGACAATTCTTAAGAACATGACCCTTTTTCATACAATAGTTGTAGGAAATGAATGACATAGCATTTGGCTCACTCTTGCAAAAGAAACTAGAGAACTTCTTGGCTTTCTTTTCATGGATAGGTGTATAACCAAGTCCAGCCTTTCCAAAAACACAATTTTGAGAGCCAAGAACAACTTCCAAGTTTGCTTTTCCCCTTGTGAACTTTTCACATGTTTTCAAAAGATATTTCACTTGATTTTTCAAAGTAGTGCAGTTTTCACAAGGTTTTATAGCCAGTTGTTTTCAGAACAATCGATTGAATTACTGTAAATCATTTCCAAATGTTCGAAATCAGTTTTTAAGTCGATTGTTTCTGATTCTAGTTGGCTAACTATGTTTTCTAGCCAGCTATTTAATCCTTTTAGCCGATTGTTCATGATAGCAATTTTGTTTGCCTCACTATGCAACTCTTCAAAGTCATGCAACAATTGGTAATAGTCTTTGGATGACAAGGAACTTACTTGGCTTGATGAGGATGATTCATATCCAGCCATGAGGCATAGATTTGCTTCTTTACTTTCTTCTTGAGATGAAGTACTTGTTGAATCATCATTGTCCTCCCAAGCTATGTAGGCACGTCTTTCCTTGCCCTTTTTCTCCTTATTCCTATCATCAACCTTCTCCTTCTCTTTGTTAACATTAGGACATTCAATCTTGATATGTCCTTGCTTTCCACAATTATAACTTGAGAATTTAAAACAATTACTTGAATCATTTTGTTTAGAATTGTACCTCATTTGATTACCTTTGTTGCCTTTCCTCTTGAGATACTTTCCAAACTTCTTAACTAGTAGATTCAAGTTCTCATTGTCACTAGATTCAGCAACCTCTTCCTCGGTTTAATCACTCTTCTTAGAACTAGCCTTCAAGGCTATGGGTTTTACCTTTTTCTCACTTGTTTCAAGCTCACTTAGCCTTTGCATTTCAATCTCATGCTCTCTAAGCTTACCAAACAGTGCAGCGGTTGTGATGATAGATAAATCCTTAGATTCAGATATGGCAGTCACCTTTGGTTGCCTATTTCTATCAAGACACTTAAGCACTTTGATGTTTAGCTCCTCTTTGTCAAATTCTTTGCCTAGACCCATGAGATGGTTGACTATGTGAGTGAACCTCTTTTGCACTTCAGCTATGGACTCTCCCTTTTGCATCTTGTAAAGCTCATACTCTTGAATCAAGGCATGCTTCCTTGCTCTCTTCACTTCACTTGTTCCTTCATGTGTAACCTCTAGGACATCCCACATTTCCTTTGATTCTTACATTGGGATACCCTAAAAAATTAATCCATGCTCAAAGATGAAGTGATGATGTTTTTGGAATTGCAATCATATTGAGCTCTCCTCCTTTCTTCATCAGTCCATTCACTCCAAGGCTTGTCCACCTGCTTATTTTCAACAACACATTTAGGAGTATATGGTCCATTAACTATTGCATCCCAAATTCCTTTATCTATAGATTCAATGAAAATTTGCATTCTTATTTTTCAAAACTGATAGTTTAGGCCACAAAACATAGGTGGTTTATGAATAGATGCACCTTCAGCAAAAGGGAGTTTACTTTCAGCCATTTCAAAAAGATTTTTGATCAACTTGAATACCTTTCAAGAACCTTGCTCTAGATACCAATTGTTAGTTTTGAAATGGTGAGTTTAGCCAAGAAGGGGGGGTTGAATTGGCTTTATAAAACTTTTTCGAAAGCTTAAATCTCTTTTCAATTGAATCTAACGGACTGGAAAGTTTGTATGTAAATGCAGCAGACCAGTACACTTTCAATCGATTAAAATATTAAACAACAGACTAAATTGTTCTTGATGCTATGAAACAGTCGATTAAAAAGGCAATTCAGTCGGCTAAAATACTGGAGAATTATGCAGAATGCAGAATTTTCGAATTCAACTCAAACAACAATCTTTTATATACAAGACATGTTCCAATCAGTATTTATAACAAGTATAAAGCCTCAGATTACAGAAGAACGCATTAAATCACACAAAAGATCAAATTGATTGGTTTTCTTGAGTTTTTAAAGAGTTTCAAAGAGAGAGAGAGAGAGATGAGGGAAAGAAGATTGCACAGCTGTTTTTATGTTGGTTCACTCAATCACAAAGCGACATCTAGTTTTCCAGGACAACCTGAGCCTAGTTTCCACTATATTCAAAAGTTTTACAAATCAAACACCAAGATTACACTTTTGAACACAAAGCACACAAGATTTTTGACTCACACAAAAATCTAGAACTACAACCTACAAGAATCACACTTGCAGACCTAAAATCACATCAGGCAAACCATCCAGAGGCACAAGAACGTCCAAACCTGATGGTGGTTGTCCCTAGCAAACCATACATGTGTTCTTCAAGCTACTCACAAGCCAAAATGCCTCCAAGATCAACCAAGATCTTCAAACACGAGTTGCAGTTGTGTATTGCAGAGAGAGAAGGCTTCCTAGAGATGAATGACACGATTTCGTTCAGAAAAATTCAGATTCGCACCTCTGCTCGTGAAAACACAGCTTATATAGTTTTGGTTTAAGTGAAAACAGTCGATTGAATTTTTCGTACACTTGCCAAAGTCTTAACACACCACCATGAAATCTCACCAAGAGTTTCATGGAATTACGTCAATCGCATACAACAACCATACACATTATACCACACATTATCTTATGACATCTAAATCTCATGCCATTATTCAACCAACCAGCCACCAATGATTCATGACTTTATTCATACCAAGCTCATCAATTTCAGTCCCATCATACCATATAAAACATACAAGGCATCATACTTAAACTTCTTAGAGCAATAAACCAACCAATTATTAGAAACATACAAGTATTCAACTAACTATGTCAATCTCGCTCAGGCTAAGGAGCTCTCGCTCAGGCGAAAGGAACCCCTCACTCAAGCTACCAGCTCTCGCCTGGGCGAAATTGCAAACAGGGGGCACGTCAAGGTCTCGTTCAAGCTAGCCCATCTCGCTCAGGCGAGATGCCTTCGCTTAGGCGAGCCCTCGAAACAGAGAGGGCATGGGTTGCAGCTGTTCTCGCTCAAGCGAGAGCTTTTCGTTTGGGCGACCACCCAACTCACTTGGGCGAGTTCAGCATAACTCACCAGCTCTCATGCGTGCAAAGCCAGATTCAAATCACAGCAACAACACATGCAATGTATTTTCACACGACAAACAACATGAATCAAGCATCCATGACATAAAATAGACCAAACATGCAAAATAACTTAAAAACAACAAGACCCTAACTTCCCTTACCTGGATAGATGCTAGTAGACAACGATAAGCACCCAACAATGAGCACCACAACTTCAAGAACAGATTAATGAGCTGAAAGATGCATGCAAGAACAAAGATAGGGTTATAAGGGTAAACCCTATACAGAATTTACGCACTCAAGAGGAAAAAAAAGGAGGAAAACCTTAAAGGTGGGTGTTCAACTTACTTGTTAATGCCCTAGCACAGCTTATGAAAGAAGAGAAAGATGAGTCGGTGGTTCAACTATGTGAGTGACAGCAAATGGAATGTGAAAGGGCAACTGAATGGGGGTAACATATGGGCTGACTTAGGCCCTTTAGTAAGACTAGACCCAACATTTTAGGACAGAAAAGAAAAGGGGCTTACAACTAAAATATATAGAAATTAAATAGTTGATTATATAATATCTAATATATACACTAGTAAAAATTCTCATATTATATGAGTTTTTTTTTTTTTGCAAATTTGTTAAAATAATTTGCAAGAAAAGACTTTTTTCTCCTAATTTTGCTAAGAATCTTAATTGGTAGGTAATTCCTTTGTGAGTAATTATTTTCTACAAAATTATAAAATTCATAATCATTTCCTGCAAAATTTGTTGTGAAAAGTGTTTTACACAAAATATTTTGCAAAAAAATTGGCAGCAATTTCCTGCAAATTTTTTTTCATAACAAAATTTATAAGTATTTTCTACAAAAAAAAATTCAAAAGAAAAATCAGAGAAAATATGAATTTTTTTAATGTTATATATATATATATATATATATATATATATATATATATATATATATATATATATATATATATATATATATACATAATCTAACTATATTTTATTTTAATGGAGATGATTAATTTTCACTATACTTGGGAGGAAGAAAGAAAAGAGAAAGAACAAAATTTTGGTTAACATGATCGGGATAAAATTTTGACAAGTGATTCGCAGTATATGGTTCTTTATTTTTATTATTGGGATCATCAATTGAAGGTTTGTGATTAGAGAAATTAGTTTCACATTATTGTACTATTTTAGGTTTATATTTTTTAATACTTCAAATTTGGAAATTGTATTCTCTTAATATATTGTTTGATCGTAAGAATTTGCTTTTTCTTATTATATAACTATCTTGTATCGATACTTGATGTCAACGAAACTTAATTGACTTGCTTGTGCTTGTGAGTTTTTTACTTATATTTTGTGAGGGCTTTTCGCATTAAAAAATATTGGTGTATTCTTTTGTGATTATTACTATTATTTCTATTATTGTTACTCTTTACATATTCTGCCATTGGTACCTTATTAACTCTTTATCACTCAGAAGGTAATTTGTCTTATAAACTCTTATTTTCAACAACAACCAAATAATACCACTAGAAACACTACAACAAAACAACAAAAGTATTGGAACACTCCGATAAAAACAAAAGCTTTTCAAAAATATTTAGAAGCAATCACAAAAATTCAACATAATATAATCTTTGTGATTTTAAATCTTGAAAGTTATTTTGAGTAATTAAAATCTCTTAGATTTATAACTTAGAATTACTTCTTTCAATTCACAATTCTTATTACTAAATATGAATGAAAAAAGCGTTATTTATAGAGATTTTAAATCTTATTAAATTAATATTAAAGCATTTAATAGATTACTTCAAGTTCTCAATCGATTATTCTAACAAAATTAAAAGAAAATTACAAGGATTTTTGTTTTAATAGATTATTGCATATTTTAATCAATTAATTTAACTTTAAAATTATTATAAAAACACATTTAATTAATTATGAAAAATGACATAGTTTTATTGAGAACTTTGAAATCACATAAATGATTGGATTTAATTAATTATTAAAGTGATTATCGATTATTCTGTTTTGAATCTCACTTAGAACAATTTAATTATTATACTAAATCGTCATTATTACAAACATAACAAAAAAAAAACTTTTTAAGATATTTTTTCATATTTACAGATTAAAACGAATTTGATACTATCATCATATTAACTTTATACATGGCATGATATCGACGTGGCACAGTATCGACGTGACACGTAGCCTACAAAAAAATTGATAATTAGTGGAGGTTTTTCTTTTAATTTGTGGGAATTTTTACCCTCTCCAAATTAATTTGCGAAGGTTTTTTAAACCTCTGCAGTTAGAGTCCCCACAAACTATTTGTAGAGGTTTTGGACAACCTTTGGTATCTAAATTATATTGCAGAGGTTTTGGACAACCTTTGGTATCTAAACCTCCTTTATTTATTATCCATCTACATTTATAGTTTCACAATTCAATAAAATCTACTTTTAATAATGACAATTTGAAATATATAAAAGAACTTATGACACCATAAAAAATATAACAAATATTTTATTCCATGATCAACATAATAAAATAATTACATCAAAGTATCTAAATGTCCAAGTATAAAAGAAAATAAAATTAAAAGTTCATAAGCCAATTCTGTAACTAAAATCTTTGTCCTAATCCTAAAATATTTTGCTTTCATCACTTCATGTTCTTGCCTTTTAAGAAGATTAACCACTTCATGTTGGGTTGTTTTTTGGGCTCACTCTTTACGCAATTAACTCTATTTGCTCTCCTTTATGCTATTTCCAAATTTAACTTTTCCAAAATCTGGGTATAAGAAATCAAAAGTTAACCACAATTGAGATTGTTCTTTTCATCATCCAAAATAATATTGTAATAAGTAATATAATTTCATAATTAGGATTTAAATTTGAAACTAATGGATAAAATAAAATATAACTATATGGATTGATTTACATGCAAGTGATTTAAGCATGTGGTTATTCGTTAATAAAAAAAATCCTAACCATATGATTTCACCAATCACTAACCACACAAAATTATCCAATTAACCATTCGATGTAGTAGCTCACATAATGCATGCACCAATGTATTAGAAGGACAATTTTATTTTTAAATATAATAGTAAGCATCACATTTCAAAAGACTAATTAATATAATAAAATGTTACTTTCAAAAGGTTATTCACCCCTGCAACCATCTCATAACCCTTCTGCAAACCCAAAAGCATCTTCCATTGCTTTCAAAAGGGCATCACCACTCTCTTCATTCCCACCTGGATTCGCACCATAATCATTCAATGCAAACAACACCCCTATCGGCAAGAACCATTCCCCAACCTCTAGCCGTCTTTCCCCTGAGAAAGAAGTAAGAATGTTTTCCTTACATATAATAATAGAACTATGCATATAGCCCATGACAATGATTTTTTTTATCATAAAAAGGGAAGGGAGATCAAGCAAAAAACACGAGCCCATGACAATTGTAGATTGGTGCATTAACGTCTTTGTTGAGAAGAAAACATTGTTGGCTATGAGCACATTCATCTTAACTTGCATAAATCATTAATATGCACGTCCAATAATCATGATAAAGAGTTGAAAGGGAAAAAGATGAGTGAATGTGACGAAATCATTAACTCACTTAATCACACACCTTTTGGGGCTTCCTTGCTAAAACCGATCTTGAACATTGCAACAACCTTTTTCGTTAGCATGCAAAGTCAATAATACATCAAGTCAACACATAAATTAAAACCAAAAATATTATCCATGCTTTATAAATGATAATAATAAACTACATAAAATAATAGTGGGGAAATAGAATATAAAAAAGCTAGCTAAAAGTTCAAATATATTGACATAAATTACTGACTCCAAGGAGGCTTAGTTGTAGCCATTTCCAAAATTGTGCCTCCAAGGCTCCATATATTTTATCATTAATAAAAAATACCATTAACAATTGAAACTCATTGAGTTTTCCAGCAAAGAAGTCATGATAAAGATTTTATCACATTAATAAAAAAAAAGACAATCTATCAATTCGATCAATCAGTACAGAAATGATATTATTAGAACATCTCGAAAGGCATAAATACATAACTTCATAACCTACATTATTATTTGGAGGGGACTAGTTTATCTCTACTGATTGTATGGGCAGGTCAACTCCAGGAGCATGTCCTTCCAAGTAAAATACAACCTGATCAAGCATAGTTGACAATGAGAATGTCCCTTCCAACTTCTCCCAACTATCTTTATTAACAGAAGTTCTATAGAAAAATCATGATAATGTAAGGGCGTTTTCCAAATTTTTTTCAAAACAAGGAAGTAATATAAGGGTGTTTCCCTATCATATAAACAACTAAGAAAGAACTTTGCATGATTTATACAGGTTATCTATCCAACACAAGAATAAGCTAAATTCGACAATGAAGCTTGTAATGGAAATTTGATAGGCATGATCTCAAACTCCATCCTTTGTGAAGCTACCAAACTAGGCAATGTGGTTAATACAGGACAACCTTCATTAATAAAAGGAATAGGCTAACTAATCAAGGGATGCTAAAGCAGAAATGCCAGAGGCATGAACCATTCATAACTAAAGAAATAAGAATCATTAAGCAAAGACAATGTGAAAGATTTTAAGCTTTGACACAAAAAAAAATTAAACTAATGGAACATGGTGGATTCGTTTCATTTTAGTTGTCTCTTTCAAAATGATAAAGACTGATATTCCGATTTTTTGCAAGGGGAGATCAAGTACACGGTACAACCATGAAGGTGAGGATCAAACAAGAAACAATGAAGAAAATAAGTGAAAATATAAGGAACTACAACAACCTCGTGATGCTAAAATTCTTGATAGCCAAGGATACAACACGTACTGGGCAAGCAAAATGTATTGCATTCAACTTAGGAATTTCATCAAACACGTACTGGGTAGCAACAACCACTCACTCCCTGTTATGAGTCGACCGGAATCTCCTGCACCATTAAAAATCAGTGTGAGAATCTTCGGTTAGGATTTTATGGTGTCGCGAATTTAAGAACAATGGTGAAAGGTAGAGCCTCTAAAACGTGAAACCTAAAAGAGGTTTTTGAATCAAAAATCGAAAACCTAGAATCGAAAATCGAAAACCCATTTGAAAATCCATGGTCATTCACTGCCGACAAGCTACAATCAGTGATTTTTGTGAGCTAACACACAAGCGCTAGAGATGGAGAAGAGATAAAGAAGTGAAACAGTGCACAGAGAACTCACCAATAGTGAAGAGATAGGAAAGAGATATAGTGAGAAAAGATAGAGAAACAACAATATCGAATGAAGAACCGCCAAAAACAGATGAGGAGCAACTGAAAAAAATGAGGGAACAAAACTTTAGATAAGAACAAGAGGGAAAGGAAAAAAAAATGTATTATAACTGTGGAGGTTATAAATCTCTGCGAAGAAAGAACTAAAATCTCCATTATTTTCTAGGCTCTAGACAATTTACGAATTATGATAATTTGGAGAGGATTTTTCTGACCTCCACAAAATAACCTCCAGTGAATATTAATTTTTTTGTAATGATTTAATAAATTTAAAAAAATTTAAAAAAAATCATAAAATAAGGAGTTGACACATGACACATATTTAACACCATTAACACCATACTAAAACAGAATGAGCATAATTATTGTATTTTCAAAAAAATAGACCTAATTAAAACTAAAAAATTTGGGACCTATTTGAGATTTGTTAGGAATCCAAGTGTGAGTCTAAGTCCCACATTGACCAGAAATGAGAAAGTAGAGCACCATATAAGGATCAAGGCCCATAAACCCATTGCCTTAAGGTTTTGGGTTGAGAGTGGTGTCAGTGTCTTATGTGGTTAGGCTCAGATCTCATTGGTGTTGTATCTCCCCAGTGATACCCCCTCTGTTAAAACCTGACAAGTGGTATCAGAGCCGATGGTTAATACCGGCTCAGACGAGTGCAGTTTGGTCCTAGTATCGAAAGTCTTCCTGACAGTGTTGGTCAGGTAAAGCGTGACCCGTTAAGAAAAACGGCGGTACAGAAAAGGGCAGAAAGGGGGAGATTGTTAGGAATCCAAGTGTGAGTCTAAGTCCCACATTGACCAGAAATGAGAAAGTAGAGCACCATATAAGGATCAAGGCCCATAAACCCATTGCCTTAAGTTTTGGGTTGAGAGTGGTGTCAGTGTCTTATGTGGTTAGGCTCAGATCTCATTGGTGTTGTATCTCCCCAGTGATACCCCCTCTGTTAAAACCTGACAAGTGGTATCAGAGCCGATGGTTAATACCGGCTCAGACGAGTGCAGCTTCCGCTGGAGGGGGAGTGTACCAATGTGGTTGAAGGGACTCACCCTTGAGGGGGGAGATTGTTAGGAATCCAAGTGTGAGTCTAAGTCCCACATTGACCAGAAATGAGAAAGTAGAGCACTATATAAGAATAAAGACCCATAAACCTATTGTCTTAAGGTTTTGGGTTGAGAATGGTGTCAGTGTCTTATGTGGTTAGGCTCAGATCTCATTGGTGTTGTTCTCCCCAGTGAACCCCCTCTGTAAAACCTAACAAGATTTTGGTACAAAAACATGCACGATAGAGTATTTTAACTTTATAACTACCTTATCTAACATTCAAGTAACACTTACGAAAGCTAAAACTTGTTAACACATCCTCAAAGTCTTCGATCTTTAATTATCATCAAAACATCTTATGCCATTTGAATTTTCTCTTGAAGTTCAACAAAATAAAATGTGAGTGCCACATAGAAGAATAATTATAAAAAATTATCTATATATAATGAAATAGTGTAATTTTTTGGGTGACGAAATATACAAAATACTCACTTCTCCGTGAAAAATGGAAATTATAAAGGAAACATCGTACTCTTATCCTTGTTCACCTATTTTATGTATGAATTATTCAAGTGTCTTCGTAAATTTTCTTTTACTTTTACATTTAAGTTCTCGATAGTTTCTTTTTAGTTAATTAAGAACCTTTTTGTGGTTCTTAATTATTTTAAAAGAAATTTAATTTATTTTCGATAGTATTTATTCTTTTTTAATAACTCATTTTAACCACTTCATGAGTTTGCAATTTTTCTCAACCTTATTCAGACAAAGAAAATTCCAAAATACAAATAAGCTTTATATATTTGTTTCGAAATCCAATCTTGTTCTACTAAAATGAACAAAAAACTATTGAAATGTATTGCTTTTAATAAATTTAATTTATTTTGTATAATATTTATTTCAATAGAATTAAAAATATTTAAGATTTCTAGTATAAATAAAAAATAAGCAATTTATATGTGCTTTTGTGGAATAAAATCCTAATTCAAAACTCCATCGAAATACTACAATTATTAAATAACTTTTTTAATCGCAATAAAGTTTTGAAAAAGGGTAAAATAATAATACTGTGTTTTTAATATTAAATAAAATCAAATAATCAATTTTTTTTGTATGTGACAGAATGAAATTTATCTAACTTTTGTTGTTAAAATGAATCTAACCAAAATAACTTGATTTAAAATGGTCGAATTAAGTTTATATAGAAAAATGTTTACATAAGCTTAACTCGATCTATATAAAATTATTCATTTTGGACGACAAATTCAGGAAAATTTTTGTAAACCTCTGTATTTTCGTCCAGCATTCATGAATATAAAATTTTTCATTATCTTTTTGAATTATGTAATTCAAAAATTAATGTTTTTCCTAAAAAAGACTTTCAACTTATATAATATAAAAAATAAAAATGACTTAAGTTGGTGTAACGTCCCATTTAATAGATAAACTTACTTAAACGACACGTCACACAATATAATATGAAGAGCAAAGGTTCATAATATAACATCACTCATATAAGTATCCAAGATACTTAAAAGAAGACAAGACACATCATGATGCCAAAACAAAACAAAGTACAAGGATTGACAGTAATCAATTAATACTTAAAAATAAGATGATACATGGGCCATAGCCCTAAATGAAACTCGAAGAAACGGAAATCATCCTGGAGAGGCTTAAGCAGCGGAATCATCATTTCCCTGTTGATCACGAGTAATTCTCGCATCTGCTCACATCAATAAATTGATGATCATCGCAAAGAGATAAGAACCACACACATAACAAATCAAACAAGCAAAAGAACCACACACATAACAAATCAAACAAGCAAAAGGGTAAGCAAGAGTAGAAAATGATTTATCATACAGTTACATACAATTTCATATTCCAAGATGCATATCTCAACCAAACATGTTATGACTTGCAAACAATACACTAAGACCCAAGACCTGACTCATCCGGATACATATAATAAGTCGGATTTAGCAAATGCTTGCACTTGTGGTGGCCTTTACTGCTCTACTGAGCTACTCTACCGAGTTAATTGTTACATGTGTTTCATCCCCCCACGCACAAGGTTAGCCCTTAAAGTGTTCCAGACCTTCTGCTACTCTTACCACTAGAGTCAGTACGCTCTATGTGAGACTAACTAACTCTTTAGAGTGTCAGGATGCAATCCTTACCTTGAATCCTTACTAAATTATATAAATGAGGCACCACCATGAACTCCCACTAACAGGGGTCATGGAATTACGTCCTAACCAATTGAGGCACCACCATGAGATCTCACCTAAAGATTCATGGAATTACGCCCTAACCAATGAGGCACCACCACGAAACTATCGTGGAATTACGCCCTAACCACATACAAATCATGTTTCACAATTCAATATAGAATCATTTCTCATGCCAATTCCATGCTACTTTTATAACCAACCTTTTCATACATTTCATATGCCAAATATCATGTTAAACTTATCCATCATAGGCCATAAATCATCTTACACATACACATTCACCCAATTCATGCTTTACAAGATCGATCAATTTAAACATACTGCAAACATCCAAGTATAGAGGGAAAAACAACACTAAACGCATCCTCGCCCAAATTCTCGCTTAGGCTGAAGGGTCTCGCTCAGGCGAGAGGGGTCCCTCGCTCAAGCGAGCTCCTTTCGCCTAGGCGAGAGCTCGAAAAGAGAACAGTGTCGTTGTCGCGTTCTCTCGCTTAGGCGAGACCTCCTCGCCTGAGCGAGATCAACTCTCGCTTAAACAGGAGCTCGTTGCCTGAGCAACAACTCTCGCAGTACATGGGAGGAGTTTTTGATACTCTCGCTAAGGCGAGCACCACTCGCTTGGGCGAGGATATCAAATCCCTTCACTGTTCACGCAAGCCAGCACAAAGATTCAACCAGAGAAAATGCATAGTTCATGTTCATATCATTTTAAATACCATACACACTTCAGAAATACGAAATAGACCCAAAAACAAGAAAAGATTGATTTAAAAGAGCAATACCCTAGCTTTGGAAAGGGTTAGCAAAGGACTTTGACACCAACTACGGAGCGCAATAGCTCAAGGAACAGATTTAGAAGCTGGAAAAATAGTGGAATAGTAAAGAAACAGGGTTACTATGGAACCCTAAATGGAAATACGAAAATATGCTTTAAGGAGGATAGGTATGAGTAGGGATGTCAAAAAAATCCGTACCTGCGAGTATCCGCGGATAAAACCCGCAATGGGTAGGAAATGGATATTAAAAATAGATACCTGCTACCCACGGGTACGAGTATTTTTGATACCCGCATGTTAACGGGGCGGGTACGGGTATCATAGTATTTGTACTCGTGGATACCCGTACCCGTATCATATATATATATATATATATATATATATATATATATATATATATATATATATATATTAGTAAAAAATATTCTGGCATAATTTTTTCTAAGTTGCACATCTTGTCTTCTGTCTTCATTCTTCAAACTTCAAGTATTAGTACGTTGTCTTCTTCCAAGTACACCCTTGACATTCTTCTCTTTCCTTTATTTGAAATTGGACATATACATCAAATCCAATATAAACAATGACGTTTATGGTATGCTTGTTGTCAAATGATGGAATCAAAATAAGAATACTTGGCATGTGGTAATTGAGGTTTATTATTTGTTTATTTTGTTTATTTTTTAGGAATCAATTGGAAAATTTGGACTTTTTGATCTAAACACTAATTAAAGAATTTTCATTTTGTTGAACGTCATTTTATATTTACTTTTATAATTATTTGGACTTGTATGAACTTTAGTTTATTTGAGCTTTATTTAAAATGTATGACAGTGATGTATTTTATTTTATTTGAATTTATGATTAAATATTTATTTTTTAAATAATTTTGTAAATACCCGTGGGTATCCGTGGATACCCGCGGATATGAAAAAAATAGGCGGGTACCCGCATAGCGGATACCCGACGGATATGGGTACGGGTACGAGACAGATATTTATCCAGCGGATAGGGTACGGGGGAGCTACTATCCGTACCCTACCCACCCCATTGACATCCCTAGGTATGAGCTGGAGAATCACTTACATTGAGTGGGAAAACGAGATCGAGCTTGAGCAAACTCTGTGAAGACTGGGGTTAAATCCTAGCAGAACACAATATTGGGAGAGAATAGGGAAACAAGGTGGCTGTTTTTCTAAAAATGAGAAGAATGAGTGGGATTAGGGCAATTTAGGATCCTTGGTCTCCTTTAGATCAGCCCTAGGCCCAACTGATTTGGAGAACCTTTAAAATAAGGGTATATAAGATAAGTGGACCTTACAGTTGGAGTAGTTAAGAAAAACAATCCAAATTATATATAATTCATAAGTTATGTCTATTATAATATAGAAAAATACTAAAATAATTTAATTAATATAAGAAAAGAAGATTCCGTAAAATTTATTTTATCACTCATGCTTATTTTATTGACAAGTATTTCAAATATTAGTTTTTTAGTTATTTGGTATTGTTCATTTTCTTTTTTATTTATATTTAATTTGCTGTCACTTGTGCATAAAAGTTATTTCACTCTTTTATCTACTTATTTTATTTGTAATCTGATTTTCCCAAAAAAATATATTTTTATATTATTTTTTCATTCTTAATTATTCTTTTATAATTTATTATTAATTGGTCATTCAATAATTTATTAAATAATAATTTATATTTAAAGTATTAATATTTTTTATAATATTTAATTCTATCCTTTTATGGTATACAATTACTTGATTATTTAATAATTTAAATACTATTTTTATATATAATTTATGATATTTTAATACTATTTTTTTCATTCTTAATTTTTCTTTTATAATTTATAATTAATTTATTATTTAATAATTTATTAAAGAATAATTTATATTTAAATTATTAGTTTTTAATAATATTTAATTTTATCCTTTTATGATATATCATTACTTGGTTATTTAATAAAATTAAATTCAGAAAAATACATTTTATTTTAATTTCTTAAAATAATATTAGTTTAAAAAATAATATATATTTATTCATAATACAAATTGTTTACACTATTATAAAAAAATTATTTCCTCAAATAATTATTTTACTCATTTATCCATTTGATTTGTTTTTAATCTGATTTATCATAAAAATATAAATATATTTTGAGACCCTTCTTTTTTTCTTTTTTTTTTAATAAGCATTTTAGGTGTGTTAATTCATTTTGGGAAGAACACAACACAAACCTCTCTTGTTTCCACAATTCAAAACCTATATATTCTCTCCTTGAAAACCTCGTTCCAATCTACTTTTCTCTTTGATTAGGGGTTGTTGTTAGACTCACTGTGTAGAACCCTAACAGTTCTACCGATCAATTTTCAGAATAGAGTAAGTTTTTTCGACTCTTGTTTCTAAGAGCTTAAATCTATTTTCTTTCTCTTTTTAGGTTTTTCTCTTAGTGCATGTGACTTTTCTTCACTCTCATGAACTTTAGGTGTGTTGGTGAATCCAACTATACCATCAAATCATTAATTTGATGTTCTCTTTGGTGTAAATAGGTATTTTGTGGTGAGCGGGAGTTGTGAAAAGTGGTGAAAAACGTACGAGTACTTTTGAGGTAAGAGGAGTTAATTTTAAATTCTTGTCATGTGTATTGTGTTTTGGCTAGTTATTGTTGTGAAAAAAATATTTTGATTGTTGAATCACATTTGGTGTAAATTGGTTTGGTGTAGGTAATGTGTTTAAATATGAAATTTGTGATATGTGTAGGACTTAGTGTTGAGATGCAAAGTGTTGATTTAATCTCTAAATTTAGTATATTTTGGTTAATTTTGAGTTGAATGGATTGAAATTGATATGTTTATGTGTTAAATGAAGCATGAGATGAATTATTTGGGTGTTAGATACTATTTGAAATGAAGATTTATGTATCTGCATTATGTAAACTCGTTGGTTGATCCCATCGATTGGTGAGCGAGTGCCAAAATCATATTTGACAAAGTGGTTTTCTCGTTAGGCGAGTTAGATTTTCCAACTTTGAGTTATCTTGGGAAAAATGTGATTTCTGTTTCGTTAACTATCAAATTGAGCTAAACTTTGGACAACTGTTCCTAGACATATGATTCTTTGTTTTGACCATAGGGGTCTTTGATTTAAGGTCTATAGTTAGAGAATTTTTTCGTGTAAGGTTCCAGTAGTTTTAGTTGTTGACAACTTTAACCTTTGTTGCTTGTTTTGTGCATAACTTTTTCTACAGTTATCTAATTGGGTTGATTTTTTTTGTATTGTATTCTTGATTCAATAATCTTCATTTTGAATGCAAAAACAAAAAGTTTTGGAGTTTTACACAAATTGCTGTTTTATTTCTAAAATTCCAAATATTTTGTTCCTATGTTGTTAAGTTGTCATTTTGTACCATTAAATACTTGTGTTGTAAATGATGAATGGTTGAAGAATAATGTTGTTGTATGTTTGGTGTGATGAGCTAAGTTGTATGGAATAATGTGATGGAAATATTGAATGATGAGAATTGTGATTTATGGAAATATGACATGTTTAAGAGTATAAAATGGATGTAATGTAATGGAGAAATTGAAATTAATGGAATTGTATGTTGCTTGAGGGATGTGCTTCTAAGGAAAAGATCCAAACCTTTATAGTGTCGTGTTATGCATTGGCTAGGGATAAGTGTTGGTCATAAGCTATTCTATACTCTACTAGGTTTACAAACTCACACAAAGTGTTATGGGCTAGGTAGTGAGAGTTGAAAGAGGTTCTTATAGTGGGATTAGTGGTGGGACCACTAATCTAGCGATGCCATAAGTAACTTACCCTGTCCAAAAGAAATTGATTCATGTTGGTTAGGCCAAGTGGAATCAGGGCATTTGCCGCAATCCACTTTTATGACATGTGCAAAGTTTCTTTTGGTATGAGTCAATGCATGAATTCGGATAAAGAGTCTAAGAATTTTTTAGATTGTTTGTGATTGAATTAAGTAAGGTTAATTGCATGTTCTATATATTATTGATAGTGGATATCTTATTTATTGAACTTAAAAATTGGTGTAGACTAGAAATTTAATTTCATTAGCTTACCCTTTACTTTGGTTTGTGTATTGTTTATATTCTCCTTTTGCTATGATCACCATATTGGTGGGAGCAGAAGAGAATGCAGAAGGAAGGAATGCTAGAACCTAGAAGAAAGGGAGTTTATATATTGTGTAGATAGTATTTTTTCTGTTTCTAACTTAAGTATTATATTACTTGAGCTCTTTTGAAAAACTTTTATATTATGGATTGTATCTACACCAAATGTATATGTTTAATATATGTTCTCCATTTTGGACATGATGCTTGACACTTTAAATTGTAAAGAAACTCTATGAATGGATTATCTTTAATTTGTAGGGTTGTTACATATTTCAACTCTATCATTTAATACTTAATAAATTATTACTTTTTACTTCTTAAAAAATACTATTAATTTCTCAAATTTGAAATCTTTATACCAATCTCCAAAACGTTAATTATGTATAAAATTGAAATTGTTTTATTAATCAGTTTAATCCATGGTATGCATTTTTATAAATTAGTTTAAAATTAGTTTATTTTTAAAATAAATTAATAATTACTTATTTTAATGTGTACCCTTAGACATATTTTACCCGTCATGTTTTTTTCTAGTGTAATTTTAATATATTTATTATTAAAGAATAATTTATATTTAAAATATTAATTCATTTATTTTATACTATTTTTTATTCTTAATTTTTCTTTTTATAACTTTTAATTATTTGACCATTTAATAAATTATTAAGAATAACTTATATTTAAAGTATTAATTAATTTTTATACTATTTTCTTTTCATTTTAAATTTTATTCCTTTATGATTCTTAATTACTTGGTCACTTAATAAAGTAAAATTTAGATAAAAAATATATTTTACTTCTATATCTTAAAATAATATTATTTATAATACAAATTGTTTACTCTACAATATAAAAAATTCTCTTTAAATAATATTTTATTATTTTATCCATTTGATTTGTTTCTAATATACAAGTGTGTTCATATACAAATTAGACAAATCTAACAATACATATTAAATGAGTTTGTAGATATATTAATTAGACGAGTCTAACATTACATATCAGACAAGTCTTTCCATACACTAATTAGAAAAATATAGCAAAAAAATTACAAAAGATTATCCTTTACACGAGACTATACAAACAAAAATTAAACGAGTATAACAAAAAATATTAGGTAAGTCATTTCATATGTTGATTAAAGAGTATTACAAAATTATTAGACAAATCTAACAATACATTGATTAAATGAGTGAAGTAAAAAATATTAGACAAGTTTGTAGATGTATTGATTAAACAAATCTAGCAATATATATTAGACAAGTCTAGCAATACATATTAGACAAGTCATTCATATATTGATTAGACAACTCTAACCATTTCATAACAAATTAGATGAACCTATTAATACACATTTGGCAAGTCAATTCATTCACTAATTAGATAAATTTTGCAATACACAATACACAAATTTGTTCAAAATTTATTATATAAGTATAGTGAAAACATTAGATGGATCTAACAATACACATTAGGCGAGTTTATCTATATATTGATTAGATGAGTACAACAAAAAACATTAGCTGAGTCATTCCATACATTAATTAATCTACAAATACACATCAGATGAGTATGTTCATATACTGATCAAACAAGTCTTGCAACATATATTAGACGAGTTTATCCATACAATGATTATATAAGTCTAATAATACGTTAGATGAGTTTATTCATACACATACTAGATGAGTCTATTGATACACATCAGGCGACTCTATCCATTCTCTAATTAGACGAGTCTTATAATATATATTAAAAAAGTTTGTCCATATAATGATTAGACAATCTAACAATACACATTAGACAGATCATATACTAATCACAAGAGTCTAATAACATATATTAGATGGGTTTGTCAATACACTAATTATACGAATCTAACAATAATATTAGACCAATATTTTCCTACACTTATTCATATTTTAGTGAATCTATATTACATATTTTTGCATATCCTTTATATTTTTACAGAATCTACCTTATTTTTCTACATGTTTTACTCTTTAATTTTTTTACAGAGTCTTCTAATTATATTTTTATAAACATATTTTTATAAATATATTGACTTTCTAAATGTATAAATATTTTTCATTCTTAAGCTTAAAAATAATCTCTTTTAATAAACACAAGAATAAGTATATTTCAAGAAGTCAAATTATTTCTAGATCACTAAATCTAAAAGTATATTTTTTTTTTCAAATTATACAATCCAATCTTTTCTAAAAAAATTAAATTATATAATTCAAAAGTCACTTTTAATTTCTGAAACACACTATCTAAAAGTTATTCTTAACTTTTATATTGCACAATCTGGAATAAAATAATAATTTTAATATTCATGGAAACATAATTCTACCTAAACATAATTTAACCAAACCTGGGCATTCATCTTTTCTTTTGTGCACATAATTGAAGATATGCACATCTGAGTTACACTATTTTTCCTCTCTTCATTCGATCTTTTCGTTTACGTACCAAAAATGGTGAAAAAATAATCCTTTTTGTCAAAATCATTCTGCTCAACTGCTTGAAATTTTATTAAATAAAAAAAATTCTTAAATCTTGAAAAGCATCTATGTACTTAAAATTATAGGTGTACATGGATTAGATTTTTAATGATCCAATCCACATCCATTTTAGATCCAAATAATTGGATTAAATTTTCAACCCAAATCCATTTTTTAGCAAAGTTAGTTCGGATTTTTTTTAAATCCAGATCCAAATATTTGGATCAAGATTTAAATCCATTTCAAATATTTGGATCAAGTTCAAAATCCAGAATTCATTTTTTATAAAAGAAATTTAAATTAAATATTCTAAAACTTGTGTCCTTAAAGCCAACATGACTCAGTCCGTACAAGTTGTCGAGAAGGACTCGTCTGAGTCATCAGATCGACCCATCCTAGTCCATCTGAGTCTTCGGGCCCATTCGGGTCTTCAGGCCCGCCTAGCCTGTTCGGGTCTTCTGGCCCGTCTGGCCTGTTCAAATCTTCGGCACACCTGGCCCGTTCGGGTCTTCGGCATGCCTGGCCCGTTTGGATCTTCGAGCCCTCTTGGCCCGTGCGGGTCATCGGGCTCACCAGATATTTCTTGGTCGTCAAGCCCGTTCGGGTCATCGGACTCTCCCGAATTTTCCGGGTCATTGGGCCCGATCGACTTGTTCGATTTGTTAAGCCCTCCTAGCCCAACCTCTTATGGTTGTCGGACCTGCTCGGCTCGTACAAGGCATCAAGCAAGGCCCATCCGAGTCTGAATTTAGCCTAGTTTATCTCAACCTTTAGCCTAACCCAACTAAAAATTTAAACTGAAAATTTGAATTGGATTTTTTGGATTATCCATATTTGAAAATCTTGATTTATAGAATGAATATCCAATTCAGAAAATATATAAGATATAGATTAGATTAAAATTCAAATCCATTAAATGGATTGCATTTTTAATAAAATAGATTTTAAATGGATTGAATTACATAAAAAGTGGATTGGATTAAAAAAATTAGATTTTTTGTCCACCCCTACTTAAAATTGGCCCTAATTTCAATGATAATGTGGTATGAAATAATTGACCACAAAGACGCACTTATTGGACAAATAATAAATTAAGGGTTAAATATGTTTTTGGTCCCTCAAGTTTCAGTGAATTTTGGAATCAATCCCTTATCAAAACTTTATACCAATTTAGTCCTTCATCTTTCAAAATGCGTGAATTTAGTCCTTTTAACCAAATTTTGTTAAGTTTATCTGACGTTTCAAACGCATTTTATGATAGTATTTAAGTTAACATTGAAGTAAAAATGTGTCAAACAGTGTAGATAATTTAAATACTATCATGAAATACACTTGAAACGTCAATTAAACTTAACAAAATTTGGTTAAAAGGACTAAATTCACACATTTTGAGAGATGAAAGACTAAATTGGTCAAAAATTTTGATAAGGGACTAATTTCAAATTTCGCTGAAACTTAAAGGATAAAAAACATATTTAACCCATAAATTAAAAAAAAAAAACTTTTTGTGAGAAAATCAAAGACGGTATACCTTTATATTACCACACTTATTTTATACATTTTCGCATAACTCTGAACTTTTTGGATATACTTTTCCAGTCGAGTAGAGAGAACTGTAAAACAAATAAGATTAATTTTCATAATAGTTAAAATTTATTAATGCACAAACTAAAGATAAAAACTGATAGAAATTATATGAAAGACTTTTTACAAGTTATTGCACACATGAAAAACAGCAATTCCAATTTTTTCTTAAATTATTTTTCTTAAGAAAATAAAATATACAATCCAAAACACAAATTTATATTTCATGATGTACATTCTAAAAATAATTGTATTTCAAATTATATTTCTTCCAGTTGTAAGTTCTAGAATAAAAAATATTAAAAATCTTAAATAAGAAGGTAAATTTGAAATTTTTAAATTTATAGGAATGCAGGTTGAAAATATGCCGGCGTAGAAAGAAATGCCCTTAAACAAACTTTTTAAAACATCAGTGGTCCAAATCAACTAGCCCACGTTTTGTGCCCCCACAAGAATAGGACTTGAACAAGTTACTGTTCTAGTTCAGGGAAAACAATGATTCTAAAGTAGTAGGTAGAGGTGTGCACACAAAGACTCATTTATCCTTCAATTTTACTATTAATTAAAATAGACACATTTGCAAATGCAGTTTTATCCCATCTGAAATTGAAATAATATTTTAATAACCTGCACAATAAAAAATTCATGAATTATCATTATGTATTATTTAATTTATTGATTTGTAAATTATTATCCTCAAACTGGTATGAAGAATTCCAGACAACATTTTTTGTATATAAAATTATGATATCTGAGATAAACCAATCCTTCATAATTCAACAATCATTTATTATTAAATGAAACAATTTATTAAAAGAAAAAATAAAACAAAAACATAGAACCAAATCAAACCCATATTCAAGAAATGGAAAACAAACTCACTTGAATAATTTAAGATAAAATACATTGATAACACTAACTATTATACTTTCTGATGTAAAAATGTTGCCTTCAAATTCCCTACCATTAATTATCATTCTAAACAAGCTTGATTTTGAATTCTAAATATCCCCAAAATCATAACACAGTTCGTACCTTACTAGTTTCACCTCGTCGTGTAATTTGAGGGACCCATCAATTATTGGAACCTGACCCTTCGGTATTGTGTTTAGCAATAATTTAAAACCTGTCAGCATCGCAAATTTAAATACCCCACCAATAATCCATCTGCATAAAAGTACAAAATTAATAAAAAAAGATGGGCTGGTTTTAGTACTCTTCATCCTTCCGGTTTCCCCTTCACACACACCACCATGGGGGTAACAATCAAAAATATTCACAGCTCAGCTGGGCCCAGAAAACAAATATCATCACCAAAGAGGTGTGGGAAATCAAATTCTTTCATGGACACAATCAAAACATCATCTAGCAAGGAATTATAAACTCAAATGGAATACATCAGCTATTTATGTTAGTAAGAAGATCAGTGATTGGGTTACTTTTTTCTTTTCTCACAAGGGTTTCCACAAAACTGTAGCTAACCTATCAAACTTTATCCAGTGAGTTTTCTTATATGGTGAAAGTAAACTAGGGGTCTCCCTAAATTGATAAGTGATTCAGTTGATACTTGTTTCAAGAGATTTTCTGCATAGTGTGTGTTTTCATTGGAAGGATAAGATGGAGAGAGAAAGGGAAAGGAGGGGCCAGGGCACCACATGGTTGTTTCAAAGGGAGAGGCAACAAAAGCCAATGACATAGCGACCAGTTTAAATTAGTCATTAATAAGATACAATAATACATCACATGTCAGCCAATGCTGAGTTTTTAAACCACACCTCGAAGACCCAGATTGACTATCCCATGTTGAATTAAGATGCACCACAAAAGATTTTATTTTAATTTAACCAAGTGTGAAATGAAACGTTGAAAATGGTAACCACACACACACACGTAGGTTAGATTTCAACACAGGCTGCACCAAACCTTATCTCTCTTAGTATACTGAAAAGCCAGAATGCCTCGGTCATGACAGTAGAATAGAAACGCTTTCAAAACACATTCAATTCAAGCAAATCTCCAAATTACCAATCAATACAGTTTAAAAAACAGAAAGCACAACAAGTAAACCATTAAATTTGAAGCTTTAAAATGGGTAGTAATCATAATAATGTATAGAAAGGAAAAGAACAAGTAAAATGACAATAATAGAAGTTACAGAGAAGTAAACAGATTGGTTTTAGTTCCATGCTAGAAAACACATTATCATTGTTGTCACAAAGATGAAACTAAGAAATGGCTAAGAATTTGAGATAAAAATCTTGAAACAGAGGTCTTACATTGCAGAACCAGACTGTTTTGTTACGATATTAGTGACCCCTGAAACAACCAAGACTGCCTGAAAGTGAAGGACAGAGCAACGTAACATAGTTCACCAATGGCCACTACGGAAGGACCACAGTCCCTCAATCATTCCCAATGACATGAATTCTCAATCAATATTGGAAAGAAAGGATGTCACTCCAAGAAAACGGGAGAGACACTTGATTGCCAAATACCCATTGTGAAACATAAGTCAGTCAAGTTCAAAACCCATTGTGAAAGTGGAAAACAGAAGCAACAAGAATTTAACATTCATGCATTCATTCATTCACCTTATTGGAGCAAGTAAGAGCAAGAACTGTGTATGTGACATTTTCCACAATAGTAACAAGATTAAATTAATTTTCACTTCATTACACTTGCATCTGCATCAGCATTTGCCTTTGCATCTGCATACCGAATCGATCAAGGTTCTGAAAACCACTTCCAGCCTCAATCCCTAGTTATTCATCATCTCATCATAAACATCATAATCTCTTTCTCTCCTTCCAGAGCAATGATCTAAACAAATTCATCATCTCCTAACAAGTAACCTAAATCAGTTTTCCAAACTAGGAAAACCCTAATCCAATTGAATTCCTCAATTCATGGACTTCTCCACTCAAAAACTACCAAAAATTAGAAAATCCTAACCCTAAAATTGCACTAAGAAGTAAAAATCTCCTCTTCTCCACAACATTCCACACAACAGCAACAGCACCACCAACACGAACAAAGTCACAGCCACAGAAAAACTCAAACACACGCACGCACGCGTAGTACATATATTATTCTATATACGAATTACGAAGAACATAACAGAACCAATCACAGATTTCACAATTCAACGAGGCTCCTCGTCTCGCCGGCCGGAATTTCCATGGCCGCCGGACAACGAGGCGAGCAAATTGAGGTGACCGGGGAGGTAATTTCCCAGCCTCGCCGCGGAGGCTTCTCCCATGGCTGCCTGTTGTTGCTGGTGATGGTGCTGGTGTTGGTGGTGGTGAAACAAGGAATTCTGCGACGAGACCGAAACGAGTTCCGGCGGCGCCGCGGCTGCGGCCGCGGCGGCGAAGCTCCAGACCTGGCTGAAGTCAGGACGCGGAGGGAGCGCCCAGAGCGCGGGCGGTGTGGGCGGCGCGACGAGCGAAACGGCCTCGTCCTTTGAAACGGCGTCGGTGTCGTCGGGGCGAATGCGCTTGCCGAGGATGAAAGGCGTTGGGGGAGGGAGGAGCGGTTTGTGATCGGAGACTGTGGAGAACGTGGCCGGTGTGGTGCCGGTGCCGGTGGCGGCGATGATGGAGGGCTCGGCCTGGCGGAGGAGCCACTCGATGGTCTGGCCGTCGGACTTGTGACCTAGCTCACGCGTGAGCTGGAACACGCGCGCCGCGCATATGATCGGCATGCGAATGCGCCGTCCGCGGCCGTCGACTTTGCTGTGACGGTCCTTGGACGGAGGTTTCTTAACTGCCAGCGCCGCAGCCTGCGTGGTGGTGGCGGCGGCGGTGGTGGCGCTTCTCTGGTTGGAGTCGACGACTGCGTTTGCGTCGTTAGTGGTGACGCCGTTAGTGGGTCCGTCAGAGTTGGACATGATGGTGGGAATTGGATTAGGGCGTGTTTGGTTGCGGCGCGAGAGAAGAAGAATAAGAATAAGGGGTTTTGGTTTGGGTTTGACGTTGAGAACTGAAGCGAAGTGAATTGAAGGAGAGAGTAATGATTGAGCCAGAAACAGGAGGTGGTGGAGACTGAAGAGGGGCACATGGGGACTGGGCCCCACACTCCAAACTCCTCTTTCTCCTCTCTAACACACTGGGACCCATTCACTTTCCGTACTTCTTCGTTAGAGACTTCAACTTTCTTTCCCTTTCTTTTGTTCTATTATCCACTCTTCTTTTGCCACCTCTCCTTCCTCCAACATCTAACTAACGCCTCATTATTCTCTTCAAAATTCACCTGTCACACAATTCCGGACATCTTTTTGCTTTCTTCACCCCCCCTCTCTTACTTTCTACCATTTCTCAACACTTAGAATCAAAATCATGTAAGAATCAATTAGCATCCTTTTAGAGGGGTTTTCAATTTGTAATCAAACAAGTTTTACCAAATTCAATCAACAACAAACAACCTTTTTTTTTTCTCCAATATACAAAAACATATAAACAAAGAATTCAATGAATTGATCAAGTTTTCCCTAAGTACAGTAGGTGTGAGTGAGTTAATTAATTAACAAAGCTGCAATGCTTCCTGATCTCGCCACTGGAGCCAGTGAGCACTTCTATGGAACCCATTTGCACCATTGCCTTGGCAAACTTCTCAGACCAGCTTGCACCGTTGTTTGCATTGCTCACGACCATGTCCCTTGTGGACTGTGTGGTGAACAGCGTCTGATCCGATGTCAACAGGCCACGGTGGTTCATCAATCCCTCGTAGTATTTGCTGTCCAAACGAACCGGAGTGGAAGGGTCAAGAGAGAGTGTTGGGTCTGAGGTAGCAGGCGGTGCAGGGCACTTGGTCTTCAACGTTTCAGCGTAGGAAGAGTCCATGGAGGGATCTTGCGTGAACGTGTCATTGAAAGAGTACAAGCGCTTCGAGAAGGCTGAACAGTGCGACACACCAATAGAATGAGCTCCTGAAAGTGTCACCATTTCGTCTGCAGTCAAACCCTTCTGTGCAAATCTACTCACCAGTTCATCGGCACTCGAGGTTGGTGCAGGTAGATTCTGTGCCACTTCGTCGGCGATAGAGACACGACCGTCTCTGCGTCCTGATGGAACATCATAGTTTATGCCACCAACTTTGGAAGCACTGTCTCGTGCTGCAAAGGCCAAAATGTCAGCACATGATACTGTGTTGGGGCATGCAGCCTCCAACTGGGTCTTGGCCTCGTCAATCACCTCGAACCCACGTAAGCTTGGGTTGTTGGCAAGATGGTCTCTTTCCGCTATTGGGTTACCCGGGGTAGATGCTAGCAACACAGAACCCTCACAGCCCTGAACAAAAAGTACGCAACAGTGAAATTCAGTCTTTAATATGCAACCAGAAACTGAAACTATTGAATACAGTCAAATGAAGTGAAGTTACCCTAACAAAGCAGTCATGGAAATGCATCCTAATGAGACCAGCAGCTATACCAGGGTTTTCAGAAACGCCTTTGTTTACCGCATTTCTCACTATTTCCTCCGCAGATGGACATGTGGAGGTGTAGAAACCCACTTTCAGAGATGCTGAGGCCATTGATGGAACAGAAACTAGAATAAGAACCAAAGTTGAAATCATTTGAAGGAAACGTGGAGTGTCAATATCCATCGCTGAGAAGCTTATATTAGCAATATATGATTGAAAAGTTTGCAAGTTAAGGAGACGACAAAATGAAGAGTTGTGTTGTGTATATATTTTGTTGAGTAAGAGGTGAAGGAAATGCATTTATAGGTTGTTTTGAAAGAGGTGATTGAGATGAAGGCGTGTCTCTGAAAGTTGAATTGAAGTGGTCATGTCTGCGGTTGAACTCTTCTGTATTCTCTTCTTCAGCCTCAAGTTTTTTTAATGTTTTGACCAATAGCAGAAGACGGAAGCATAGTTGAAGTGTGATGAAAATAGCAGCTTCATTAACTGAGTCAACGGAGAATTTGTCATGCTTTTGGTGGCTTCATGCATCTATGTGGAATTTAAATACTACAATATGATGAAAAGTGTTCACATTTTGATAGCCACTGGCCACTGCATGGTGCTTTTCAAAACAATGCAACTTCTCTTTTTCCTTTCTTCGAACATTTTCGTGTCTAAAATCGAGTTGGCATAGACGAGTTCAAGTGGAGTCCTGTGGATAAATATAACTAAAGACATTGGGAAATTTGTAAAAAGGGGTCTGAAGGCTTATTTGTAAAATGGGGTCGGTTTGAAAAACAATTGCAAAAATGGGTCGTGTTGTCCGGCGGGGGGACGACATTAAGGTGAAGTCGTCCTCCCAAAGACCGGTTTCCTT
>Ga0214544_1003180_pt1 | contig 34290 bp, 33 predicted proteins | sample CNSS3metaG_FD_160074 | JGI IMG/M metagenome (GOLD analysis project Ga0214544, IMG submission 160074) | Root nodule microbial communities from cowpea collected in UCLA plant growth center, Los Angeles, California, USA - CNSS3 | ecosystem: Host-associated > Plants > Roots > Nodule | place: USA...
GGCGAGCCGAATGGCGGACCTCGTCGATCGTGTAGACCCGCTCGACCCGCTCGACCGGCGGCTCGGCCAGGAATTCGTAGTAATCCCGATCCGGCTCGTCGGCGTAATCGACGATGTACTCGTCGACCGGTATCGTCAGCCGCATCGGCGGCAGTTCGTAACCCACATCGAAGATCGCCGGGCGCCGACGCTCTTCATATTCCGGTGCATAGATCAGCACATATTCATTGTCGTCGCCGTCGATCCGCGTCCGCTGCAGGATGTCGCCGTAGCGGTTGTAGACGGTGACGATCCGGTAGCCGTCCGGTCGCACGATGGTTTCACGATAGCGACCGCGCGGCAGTTCCTCATAGAAGGTTTCCTGCGCATCGCGCCGCAGCCGCGGCCGGTCGTCGCCCCGAACGAAGATCCGATCGCCGGCCTCGAGGATGACACGGTTTTCGGTCTCTTCGACAACCGTCACTTCCGTGACGTTGGTCGTCGCGGTGTTGTTTACGGTCGTGTTGTTGATCACCGTGTTATTGACGACCGTGTTGTTGACGATGTTCGTGGTCTCCGGAACGGCGAACTCCGGAGCTTCCTCGATGCGCTCGCCTTCTTCGCTGAGCGCCGCCTCGATCTTCTGCGGCAGTGCCTCCCTGACCTCGGCCGGAATTTCAGCCTGTGCAGCAGCGTCGTCGCTGGGCGGCTCTACGGCTTCTTCCTGCGCCCGGAGCTCCTCGCGCTGCTGGCGACGGATTTCCCGTGCGCGATCGCCACCGAAATTGTCCGCGTCCTTGTCGCTGTCGAGCACGGCTGCGCCGCGTTCGACCGGGAGCACCACGGTCTCGTCGGTGGCTGCCGGGTCCTCGGCGATCTTCTGCTTCTCTTCGACCGTGCGCTCGTCGACGACTTCCGCAGCCGGCTCACCCTCGGGCCGCTCACCCTCAGCAGTGGCAGGCTCGTCGGCTTCTGGCTGAGGCTGCTCTTCGGCTTCGCCTGTCTGCTCAGTCGGCTCATCTGCCGGCTCTTCTTCGGCAGCGCGCGGCTCTTCCTCGGCCTGTGGCAGCTTGTCTTCCTCGGCAGCACGCGGCTGCTCTTCCTCGGCCTGGGGCTGCTTTTCTTCCTCGGCAGCACGCGGTTGCTCTTCCTCGGCCTGGGGCTGCTTTTCTTCCTCGGCAGCACGCTGCTGCTCTTCCTCGGCCTGGCGCTGCTTTTCTTCCTCGGCAGCACGCTGCTGCTCTTCCTCGGCCTGGCGCTGCTTTTCTTCCTCGGCAGCACGCTGCTGCTCTTCCTCTGCCTGGCGCTGCTTTTCTTCCTCGGCGGCGCGCTGCTGCTCTTCCTCGGCCTGGCGCTGCTTTTCTTCCTCGGCGGCACGCTGCTGCTCTTCCTCGGCCTGGCGCTGCTTTTCTTCTTCGGCAGCACGCTGCTGCTCTTCCTCGGCCTGGCGCTGCTTTTCTTCCTCGGCAGCACGCTGCTCTTCCTCGGCCTGGCGCTGCTGCTCCTCCTCGGCCTGGCGCTGCTGTTCTTCCTCGGCGCCCTGTTGCTCTTCCTCGGCCTGGCGTTGCTGTTCTTCCTCGGCGCCCTGTTGCTCTTCCTCGGCCTGGCGTTGCTCCTGTTGGCGCTTCTTCAGCAGCAGCAGTTCCTCAGGCGACAGTTCTTCGCCACCCTCCTGCGCCACTTCGAAAGGCGCGTTCAAGCGATCGGCGAGCGCCGGCTGGGCCGCAAGAGACGCCGCAAAAACCGGCAGGGCCACAGTTGCGAAAAGTTTGGATCGAATCGACATTCTCTTTCTTCCTCCTGGTCCCGGCACGTTGTCGCGCCCGGCGCCCCCGTCGCATTGCGCATCGGCACAGCGCATCGTTTGGGGCAAAGATCCGCGGTTCCGACTTTTGCGTTAGTCGGAACTGTCGCAGCCGCAACGCGGCAGCCACGGATCGGTTCCGCTTCAGGCCTATCGGAGCCGACATTAACCGTGCCTGAACGGGCCATTCACGAACAATAAGGGCGCGAAAAGTCCTAAACAGCTTTTGCTGGCAGCGACGACGCTTTGCAGTTGATTTTTGTAGGAAAACAGTACGAATATCGCCACAACCAGCGGCGCTCGCCGCGGGTATACTTGGCATCCGCGAACAAGAAAAAATCCGGATGCCGGCCAAAAGAGAGGATCATCATGCGTATTTCCAGACGGCTGGCAGCCGCCGCATCGGCTGCCGTTTTCGCGTTCATGGCAAGCTCGGCCATGGCGGAAGGCGAGAAGCTCGTTATCGGCACGGAAGGCGCTTACCCGCCCTTCAACAATCTCGAGGCCGATGGCACTTTGACGGGCTTCGACATCGACATTGCCAAGGCGCTCTGCGAGGAAATGAAGGTCGAATGCACGTTCGTGACGCAGGAGTGGGACGGCGCCATACCGGCGCTGATCGCCAAGAAGTTCGACGCTTTCATCGCGTCCATGTCGATCACCGAGGAACGCAAGGAGAAGGTCGACTTCACCAACAAGTACTACAACACGCCGCCGGCGATCGCCGTGCCGAAGGATTCGCCGATCACCGAGGCGACCGAAGCGGCACTCGAGGGCAAGATGCTCGGCGCCCAGAGCTCCACCACCCACTCGAATTATGCCGAGGCGCATATGAAGGGTGCGGAACTGAAGCTCTATCCGACCGCCGATGAATACAAGCTCGACCTCGCCAATGGCCGCATCGATGCCGCGATCGACGACGTCGTCGTGCTTTCGGAATGGCTGAAGACCGAGGACGGCGCCTGCTGCAAGCTGCTCGGCACGCTGCCGATCGATCCGGTCATCAATGGTGAAGGCGCCGGCATCGCTCTCCGCAAGGGCGAAGACGAGTTGCGCGAGAAGTTCAACAAGGCGATCGAGGCCATTCGCGCCAACGGCAAGTACCAGGAAATCAACGAAAAATACTTCCCGTTCGACGTCTACGGCAGCTAATAGCCGCGATTCCCGCTACCGTTCGTAGGTTATGCCGGCAAATTCTCGGTTGATGAAGAAAATGCAACGGCGGATGGCTTGCCCTTCCGCCGTTTTTGCTTGACAAGAAAACGCAAGAATAGGCGTCGTCGGCGTCCATAAGAACATAAAGGGGAATCTACCGGCATGAGCGGGCTGTTTGCCGCCATCTATTCCGGTCTTGCCTGGGTCGTTTCGATCATCGATCCGTTTTGCGGGCCGGTCGGCGTATTTCGGTTGTTCGGTTCCGACACGCTGCTGGCATGCGGCGATACCGGCTGGGGCGATGAGGTCGCCTACGGCTTCCTGGTCACCGCCAGTCTGGCGATCGCCACCCTCCCTGTCGGGCTGACGGTCGGCTTTTTCGTGGCGCTCGCGAAGCAATCCGAGGAACGATCGCTGCGGCTTGCCGCCAATATATACACGACGATTTTCCGCGGCCTGCCCGAGCTTCTGACGCTCTTCATCGTCTATTACGGCCTGCAGATCCTCGTGCAGCAATTCCTTGCCACGATCGGCTATGAGGGACCGGTCGAGATCAACGCCTTCGTCGCCGGCATGATTGCACTCGGTGTGGTCTTTTCCGCCTATTGCTCTGAAGTGCTGCTCTCAGCCTTCAAGGCCATTCCCCACGGCCAATACGAGGCGGGCGATGCGCTCGGTCTCCATCGTGGCGCAACGATGCGGCTCATCATCCTGCCGCAGCTCATCCGCATCGCCCTTCCCGGGCTCGGCAATCTCTGGATGGCCTTGCTCAAGGACACCGCGCTCGTCTCAGTGGTCGGCTTGCCCGACATCCTCCGCCAGACTGGCGTTGCAGCCCGCGTCACCAAGCAAGCCTTCGAATTCTTCGGCCTTGCCTGCATTCTCTTCCTGATCCTGGCGATGATTTCGTCCGTCGCCTTTTCGGCAATCGAGCGCCGGACCAAACGCGCGGAGATGGGCCGATGAGCATTGCCGAGACAATGATCCCGCCGCAGGCCCCGCCCCCGGCCCCACCGAAGCCCTACACGCTATCGCGCTTGTTCGGCAGCGTTGCGCTCGGCGTCTGGCTGGCGCTTGCCGTCGGCATCTTCTTCACCGTCGTCGGCGGCTGGGACGCGGAGAAATTTTCCCGCTACGGACCGAGTTTCCTCTCGGGCCTCGGCGTGACGCTGGCACTCGTCAGCTCATCGATCCTGCTCGGCGCCGTGCTGTCGTTGCCGGTTGCGCTCGGGCGCATGTCGAAACACAGGCTCTGGTCATGGCTTGCCTATGCCTATGTCTATTTCTTCCGTGGCACGCCGCTGATCACGCAGCTCTTCCTCGTCTACTACGGTCTCGGCAGCTTCCGTCCGCAGCTCGAGGCGGTCGGCCTCTGGTGGTTCTTCCGTGACGCCTGGAACTGCGCGCTCTTCACGTTCACGCTGAATACCGCCGCCTACCAGGCCGAAATACTGCGCGGGGCGATCGAAAGCGTGCCGCGCGGCCAGCATGAGGGCGCGGCCGCTCTTGGCCTGCCGAAACGCATCGCCTTTTTCAAGGTGATCCTCCCGCAGGCGATGATCGTGGCACTGCGTCCCTACGGCAATGAGATCGTCCTGATGATCAAGGGCTCGGCAATCGTTGCGATCGTCACCGTCTTCGACCTGATGGGAGAAACGCGTCGCGCCTTCTCCCGCACCTTCGACTACCAGATGTATATCTGGGCGGCCGCGCTGTACCTTCTGATGGTGGAGCTCCTGCGCAACATCTGGGGCTGGATCGAGGCACGGCTGACACGTCATTTGAAGCGCTGAGAGGATCGAGAAAGTTCCCGCCGTCGCGCCGTTCACACCACCGGGACCTTGGCAGCACTCGCTGAAACCTGCTGCTAATGCCTTGATTTTTTGTGTTTAATTGCGCCTTCGCGACCAGTATTAGGTCTTGATTAAGAAATCAAGCGCTCCATCATAGAGACCAGCCTTTCATAAAAAGTGAGGTCCTTGATGACGAACGACATGCAACTGCAGCTCAAGGGTTACGGCCTGACGACGGCCCATATCTTGTATCGAATGCCCGACCATCCGGCTCTTCTGCAGACCTATATCTGGCAGCACTACGACATCGCTCCGGACTTCCCGGAAATGCGAAGCTTCCTCAAGTTCTGGCAGGAACAGCTCGACGGGCCGCTCCACTCCGTACGCTACGTCCACCGCAAGCTGATTTCGGCCAGCGAGTGGCGGGCGCTGAAAGGAGAATTCATTCTTCATTGAGCGTTCAGCGCCGGCGCGTCGAGGCTGCTCCAGTCAGACATGCACTTGGCCGTGGGCCAGCTCGCCCTCATGCTCTTCCCGGCGAAACGACCCATAGAGAACGAGACCATAGAAGAACGCAACCAGGATCAGCACGATCCAGCCCGCCAAAGGGCCGAGGGCCGTATTTGCGACGAGGTCGCTCCAGGAGCGGACGGGGCCCAGGTATTCGCCGGCCATGGACATCTTGGGCGAGGTGATTTTTAGCCCCCAAGCCAGGAGCAGGATCAAGTACATCCAGCAGTAATTGCGCTGCAACCGTCGGCAGACCGCATCCTTGTAGCTCATCAGGAAAACCGGCTTACGCAGGCTCGTGGCGATCGACGTCGACCACTTGGCACTTGGCGCGCCATCCGGCGCAAGGACCTGTGCGAAATAGCCGCGCTCCAGTTGGCGCACGCGCGCCCGGTAGACGTCGAAGAAGCGATAGCGCCTCGCTTCGATCAACAACAGCAACGTGATCAGCAGCATGGCAAAGAGTAGCACGCCATGGTGCGACGTGGGTGTCGACAGGGAAACGGAAAGCATCGCCGCGACGACTGTGATCGCCCAGTTCGAAGTCCGGTCAATCCGGTCCCGCCAACCCGCCATCCGGCCCATCTCACCGCGATAATAATGGACGATCGTATTGATCGTCTCCTGTGTCGATTGCGGCAGCGGCGGACCGCGTTCCTCCGGCAGCGCCGTTTCCAACGTCAGCGGGCTGAGTTCAGAAGCCATCGGCATTCCTCCCGGTAATTCACTGTTTTCACGATGATGACTCCATTCCCGGCGAGGATAAATCCCGGACTACCCCGCTTCGTCACTTTTTGATCATCCGCTAATGTCTCTCCTTTTTGTGACGGCATGGAAACGCGGCGTGAGACCGGCACGAATGCGCTGGAGCCGGTATTGACGCTCAAGCGTTGCTGTATTGGAGACACCGCAGATCCCCCAAAAATCTTCCCGAGCGTCGTCCATTTCGACGGCGATTGCCAAAGGCGGCCAGCAGTCGTAAGAAGCGAGCCATGACGCAGAAGAGCAGGAAGATCGACGAGGAAGCCCTGGCGGAAGCCTATAACCGCGCCCTCGCATTGGAAAAGGCCGGCAATTTCGATGCCGCCGCCGTCGCATACCGGGAAGTACTGGAACTCGATCCCGAGGACCATGGAGGAGCCAGTGTCCGGCTTGCTTCCATGGGGCGCGGCGACACGCCGATCAAGGCTCCGGATGCCTATGTGCAGACGCTCTTCGACCAGCACGCCGAAGTCTTCGACAATGTTCTTGTCGATCAGCTCGATTATTGCGTGCCCCTCCTCGTTCGCCAGCGTATCCAGGCGCTCGAGCTCGGTCCTTTCAGGAGAGTGCTCGATCTTGGCTGCGGTACCGGGCTGACCGGCGGCGCCTTGCGCGACATGGCCGAGGATATTACCGGCGTTGACCTTTCCGAGAACATGGTCGAGATCGCCCATGAGAAGGATCTCTACGAGACGCTTTACGTTGCGGAAGCCGTCGACTTTCTTGACGACAATGACGACGAGCCTTTCGACCTGATCGTCGCGACGGATGTCCTGCCCTATATGGGCGCCTTGGAAGCGCTATTCTTTGGCGCCGTCGACAATCTCGTCCCGGGCGGCCTGCTGATCTTTTCCAGCGAAACGCTAGCCGAGGAAGACTTTGCGGGGCGCTCCTATATCGTCGGTCCGCATCAACGCTTCGCCCATTCGGAGGCGTACTTAAGAGACCGCCTCACCGCGACCGGATTCGAGATCGCCGAGATCGGTGACATAACCGTCCGCATGGAAGAAGGTGCGCCGATCGCCGGCCAACTGGTTATCGCGCGCTTCAAGCTCTGATTTCGTTCCGGCGACGTTCTGCAAGCGTCATCGCCAACGCCTCATTAGCCCGCACTTGCCTGCGGTCTCTTCGTAAAATCGGCACAATCGCGAGTTGGTGAATTCGGCTCGCGTTCAGCTTGCATTAACCATGCGCAGCTAGGGTCCAGACGGAATTACAACGGAGATGGGGCCGTGTTTCGAACGACTACGCTTGCACTGCTGTTTTTATCGAGTTCTAACATCGCGTTGTCTGCTGACGTGGATGGGCCGCTGGTCGGTTGGGATGCCGATCGCGAGTCCGTCGTCGAAGTCGCCTCTGGCGGCCTCTCCGGATATGTCGAGGGATCCTACGCGAACAGCGTCGACGACGTCGATGCCGACGCCTGGGAACTGAGAGGCGCTATCAATGTCGATGCTGGTTCCGGCATGAACCTGCAAGTCGATCTCGGCTACGAGCGCGCCGGAATCGGCAACCTCGACATCGACAAATATGACGGTGCGCTCCACGGATACTATCGGGACAGCCTCTTTGCCGCCGGCGCCTTCTTCGCAGCGTCCCGATACGATGTCGGCCTGACCGAGGACATCAAGGATTATTTGGGTGGCATCGAGGGCGCCCTCTTCCAGGACACCTGGACTATCATGGGCGCGGCAGGCTACGGCCAAACCGACCTGGCCGGCCTGGATGCTGATCACTATATGGGCGCCCTCGGCGCTCGCTGGTACGCGACCGACAACATTCGATTGGATATCGACGGCAAGCTCGATCACATCACCGATGCTGGAGAAGACCTGGACATCCACAGCCTCAAGCTCACCGCGAACTATCGACCCGAGCAATGGCCGGCCACGCTGTTTGCGGGTTACAAGTACACGAATGTCGATTTGGCGGACACACTTTCCGGCGACAGCAACGCCATTTTCGGCGGCGTCCGCTTCTCCTATGGCTCCGGCAGCCTCAAGGAAGAGGAGCGCCTGGGCCCCATCTGGTCAAACCGCAGCGTGTCGTTCTGAGAGCCAAGGCGTCATACAAGACCGTAATGTCATTGGGTTCGACGGATGCTCATTCGCTATCACGCTCTGCCGCGTGTTTTGTCGGCAGACCGATGGACTTTCTCCGATACCTGCTTAGTCTAGCTGTGCATCAGTATGTTGATCAGTCGCCCAAATGGGTCGCGCACATAGAAGCGGCGCCCCCCAGGGTTCATCGGCGGGGCCGTACTCGATTGCGATCCGGGCCGCTTTCATGCGCTGCAAGGCGGCGTCGAGATCATCGACTTCGATCGAGAGATCGGGCGCCGACGTGCCGGAGCCGCCTTCCTGCGCAATGCTGATCTGTACGCTCATTCTCTGGGATGAACCGTAGGTCCTGATCCAGCCGTGATCCATCAGAACATCGAGGCCGGTAGCCAATCGTTTTTCGCCACCCCGGAACGTCCGAATCGGTTCCGATTCAAGGGACCATGCAGTAGGGTCGACGCCCGTGAATCTTGTTCAAAGCAATCTGGAGTCAGCAGCAAATGGCCAAAGTCGCATTCCTCGGTCTCGGCGTCATGGGCTACCCCATGGCCGGACATCTCAAGCTCCGCGGCGGACATGAGGTGACGGTCTACAATCGTACCGCCGCAAGGGCGGAACGTTGGGCAGCCGAATTCGGCGGACGCGCGGCGGCAACTCCGGCCGAAGCCGCGACGGGTCAGGAATTCGTTTTCGCCTGCGTCGGCAATGACGACGACCTCCGGTCGGTCACCACCGGGCCGAATGGCGCCTTCGAGACGATCGAAGCCGGTGCGATCTTCATCGACAACACGACCGCCTCCGCCGAAGTCGCCCGCGAGCTCTATGCCGCCGCCCGCGCCAAGAGCGCTGATTTCATCGACGCGCCGGTCTCCGGTGGTCAGGCGGGCGCCGAAAACGGCGTGCTCACGGTGATGTGCGGCGGCGATGCCGACGCGTTCGCGAAGGCGAAGCCGGTCATCGAGGCCTATGCCCGCATGGTCGGCCTGATGGGCCCGGCGGGCGCCGGCCAACTCACCAAGATGATCAACCAGATCTGCATCGCAGGCCTGGTCCAGGGCCTCGCCGAGGGCATCCATTTCGGCAAGCGGGCTGGGCTCGATATTGACAAGGTGATCGAGGTCATTTCGAAGGGGGCGGCCGGTTCCTGGCAGATGGATAACCGTTACAAGACCATGAATGCCGGCAAATACGATTTCGGCTTTGCCGTCGATTGGATGCGCAAGGATCTCGATATCGTGCTCGCCGAAGCCCGGCGCAACGGCGCCAAGCTTCCCGTCACCGCGCTTGTCGACCAGTTCTACGCGGATGTGCAGGCACTCGGTGGCAATCGCTGGGATACGTCGTCACTGCTTGCCCGTCTGGAAAAATGACGCTTACGTCGGCGATGGCGGCCCCTACCCCCCGACAGGTCGGAGGGGTACGCGGCCGCCTCCGCAGCCGTTACGCCAGACCTACCCTATTCCTCGCCCGACTTCGCCTGATCGATGACCATGTAATCGAGCGGCAGCTGCGTCGTGTACTTGATCTGCTCCATGGCAAAAGCGGAGGAAACGTCGCGGATCTCGATCTTCGCGATCAGCCGCTTGTAGAAGGCATCATAGGCGGCGATATCCGGAACGACCACACGCAGGAGGTAGTCGACGTCGCCGCTCATCCGATAGAATTCCACCACCTCCGGGAAGTCGGCGACGACCTCGGAAAAGCGGCGCAGCCATTCCATCGAGTGGGCATTGGTGCGGACCGAAACGAACACAGTCACCTTGGTGTTGACCTTCACCGGGTCGAGCAGCGCGACGCGGCGGCGGATGACGCCATCTTCTTCCATCTTCTGGATCCGCCGCCAGCACGGCGTCGTCGAAAGGCCGACCTTCTTTGCGAGGTCGGCGACGGCCAGAGTCGAGTCCTCCTGCAACAGGCGCAGGATCTTACGGTCCAGACGATCCATGAAACATCCTCTCGAATATTTTTCCCTCTATAGCGCGAAATTGGTGAAGATAAAGAAAATTGTTTCAGGCGAGCAGCATCTTTACCCGCTCGCGCAGAGCGGGCAGCAGATCGGTCTCGAACCAGGAGTTCCTGCGCAGCCAGCCGGTGTTGCGCCAGCTCGGGTGCGGCAGGGGCAGCACGGCCGTGCCGCTGTTGCGCTTCACATAGCGCTGCCAGTTGCGGACAGCTTCGGTCATCGATTTCGGACAATCCGGTCCAAGATGCCAGCGCTGCGCATAGTGGCCGACCGCGAGCACCAGTTCGATCTGCGGCATCTCATCCATCACGCGCTGGCGCCATCGCGGCGCACATTCTCTCCTCGGCGGCAGATCGCTGCCGTGACTGTCGTAGCCCGGAAAGCAGAAGCCCATTGGGGCGATCGCGAAATAATGGGGGTCGTAGAAGGTGGCGCGGTCGACGGCGAGCCATTGGCGCAGCCGGTCGCCGGAAGCATCATTGAAGGGAAGTCCGCTCTCATGCACACGCAGGCCCGGCGCCTGCCCGGCGATCAGGATGCGCGCGGAGGTGGAGAGGACTGCAACGGGTCTGGGCTCATGCGGCAATCGATGCCCGACGCCTCTCGCCGGCTCATCGCGACAGAGCCGGCAAGCCGCAATGGCCGCACGCAGCTGCCGCAATCGGTCGTCAGCACTATCCGTCACCGATGATCCTTTCGGCCACCATCCGGACTTCATCCTCGATCCATTGCGTGATGGGCTCCAGCCAATCGCCGGCCCGATGCGGCATTTCATCCGGCTCGCCCTTCAACCGGCGCCATTCCTGCGGCCGGACAAAGTCGCCGGCCCACAGCCCAGCCCGGCGCTGCCGCGCGGTCTCTTCCTCTGCCTGGTAAAGGCCGTAGCTGACGGCGAGGCCCGCGAGAACCATTTCGCGGCCGATGTCACGCCCGCCGGTTTCGCAAATGCCGAGCTCACGACCATAGCGGTCGCGCCCATGCAGCCGGCAATGCGTTCTCTCGCCCTCGACCAGCGACGCCAGTCGCCGGCGCGCGTCGGCGCCGCAGTCCCAGGAACTCTTCCCGCGACGACAGTTCTGGCCGATCTCCGGCGCGTCGATGCCTTCGACCCGCACACGCCGGCCATCGAGCCGCAGGCTGTCGCCGTCGCTCACCATGGCAGCGCCATGCAACTCCCCGGTGAGTGGCTTCTGCGGCGGGGGAAGCTTCGAAGCGACGTAGGCGCCAATGCTCAGCACGAAGAGGAACACCCACCCGCCGAACAGGCTCCCACGCCGTTCCGAAGGGCGGCGCCTCCTCGGATAAGGACTTGTCGACCGGCCGAAATGGAAGGGTCGTCGACGAAACGGTGGCTTCGCGCCGTCAATGATCCGAAATTTGCCGCGGCCCCACCTCAAGCAAAGACCTCATCAATCTGCATAGTACTTCTCCGGCCCCGCCTGCAGCGACTTTTTTGCGTCTGACAAGACCGCGAAGCGGTAAGCGGTACGAACGCAATCGCGCCACAATGGTTTTCGAATCCTTCATGGCGGGCAGCAACTTCTTAAGGATTGCATCCTAGACTGAAAGCCGAACCCAATCCCGCGATTCTGAGCATGAGCATCGCCGTCAGCACCTCGACCGATAAGATCATCGTCGACAAGTCGCGCAGCCATCGAAACAAGCCCGTTTCGAAGACCGTTCGTGCGACACGGCAGCGGCTGCAAACCGGCTCCTCGGCCCCTTCCGGATTCGAGCGGGAAATGCTCCTTCTACACATCGACTCCGTTCTTAACGGAGCGATAGCACTGCCCATCCTCGTCGTCCTAATCGCCGCCACCGGCGTGTATCTGTCGGGCGACAGAAGCTTTCTGCCCTGGGCTTTGATGGCGCTCTCGGCGCATGCGGTGACGGTCTTCCTGGCACGCAAGGCAAAGCGCGAGGACATCGGGGCGGAGAAGGTCTCGATCTGGCGCCACCGCTTTCTCGCCGGCCAGGTCTTGATGGGGATCTGTTGGGCGATTTTCGCACTTCGGGAATGCGATAGCTGCCGCGATATCAGCTTCGCCCTCTTCGAAGGCACAGGGCTTTTCATCGCCCTCGCGGTCACGGCCATGGGCACGTTCCTGCTGCGCAATGCGCTCCTCTGTACGTTCGCGCCCGTAATCGCCGCCCTCAGCTTCAGCTCGCTCACGGGCGGCAACCCCGTCCATGTCGGGCTGACGGGCATGCTGTCGCTCTCGCTCGCTTTTCTCATGCTCATGACCGGCCGCATGAACCGCGCCAATGTACATATCCTGTCGGTCCAGTCGGAGAAGGATGATCTCATCGCCGAACTGGAAGTCGCCAAGTCGATGTCGGACGAGGCACGCCGCCGGGCGGAGGAAGCAAACCTCGCCAAGTCGCGATTCCTCGCCTCGATGTCGCACGAGCTGCGCACGCCGCTGAATGCGATCCTCGGCTTCTCCGAGGTGATGTCGACGGAGGTGCTCGGGCCGCTCAACAATCCGACCTACAAGGAGTATACGGTCGACATTCATCGCTCCGGCCAGCACCTCTTGAACCTCATCAACGAAATCCTCGATCTCTCGCGGATCGAGGCGGGGAAATACGAGCTCAGCGAAGAGGCGGTGAACCTCGCCGAGATCGCCGAGGATTGCATCGGCATGGTGCAGCTTCGCGCCCGCAGCAAGGCCATCACGATCAACGAGCAGTTTGAGCAGGCGATGCCGGCGGTCTGGGCCGACGAGAAGGCGATGCGGCAGGTGACGCTGAACCTGCTATCGAACGCAGTGAAGTTCACGCCCGCCGGCGGCGAAATCACCGTCAAATGCGGCTGGACCGCTGGCGGCGGCCAGTACATCTCCATCAAGGACAACGGACCCGGTATTCCGGAAGACGAAATCCCCGTTGTGCTTTCGGCGTTCGGCCAGGGCTCGATCGCGATCAAGAGCGCCGAACAGGGCACCGGTCTCGGTCTTCCGATCGTTCAAGCGATCCTTGCCAAGCACAACGGCCAGATCGTTCTGCGTTCGAAGCTGCGCGAGGGCACCGAGGCGATCGCCATCCTGCCGCCGCGCCGCGTGCTGCAGAGCCTGCCTCCGGTCGAGGATGTCCCCTCGCCCACCCGGCGGCGCAAGAGCTTTGCGTAGAGGCTTTCCTTATCGGAGCTTGGACCACGCCGGCAGGCCGCCCTCGTTCAATATTTCGTCCGCCTCCGCGATCTCCTCGTGCGCCGCAGCTTGATAGGCTCAAAAAAGCCCATTTCTACCGGCCAGCGACCTGCTAAGCTTGTTGGATGACGGCGGCCAACCAATACAGTTTTCGCAAAGCGACGTTGGATGATCTTCCCTTGCTTACAGCATGGCGATCGAACCCGCATGTCCGCGCGTGGTGGGACTCAGATGAGTACGATGCAGCAGACTTCGCTGATCCTCGGGTAGCGCGTTGGATTGTTTCAACAGCCGAACGCCCCTTTGCGTTCATGCAGGACTATACCGTCCACGGCTGGGAAGATCACCATTTTGCCAAGCTTCCCAGGGGATCGCGGGGAATCGATCAATACATAGGAGACCCCGAAATGATTGGTGTTGGGCACGGATCAGCATTTATCGGGGCGAGAATGAAGGCTCTCTTCGATGCGGGTGTACCCGTCATCGCGACCGATCCTCACCCGGCCAATGCACGGGCGATCGCCGTCTACAAGAAACTGGGTTTCGAACCGTTCGGATCACCTCAAGAGACACGGTGGGGCTTGATTTTGCCGATGCTTGCGAGGCGGTAAGCGGCACACCATTGCTCGCAGCTTCGTCCGCATCTGAGACATGGCCGCCGCGTACTGCCTAGTCGCGCGGCATATGAGACGTACCTTGGATAAGGATTCCGGTCACCGGTTCCAGGCGCTATGTCAGCCCAGGAACCGAGCCAGAAACACCACGTAAAAGGCGTAGGTCGCGTTCGCGACGATCAAGCAAAGGCAGGCGAAGGATCCGAGGTCCTTGGCGTGCTTGCCCATTTGCGAGATTTCGGGAGAAACGCGGTCGACGATCTCTTCGATCGCCGTGTTGATCGCCTCGAAGGCCATCATCAGCAGGAACAGGATCGCCATCGCCACATATTGAAACAAGGTGGCGCCGGCGATGACGAAGGCGACCATGGCAATGCCGAAAGCGATGAGTTCGTGCCGAAAGGCCGCCTCGCCGATCAGCCGCTTCGCGCCGCCGAGCGAATAGCTCGCAGCGGCAAAGAGATGCCGGACGCCGGTGTGCTTGTGAACGGGGCTGGTCGGGCCGCTCCGGGGTGTGGTGTTCTTGGCGTCCATTTCGTCTCGACGAGCTTCAAAACTCTGGGGTGATCAGAACCTTCCGATTGAGGCGAATGCAAGGTGCCATTCGCCGGCCGGTGCCACTCCCCGATAGGCGAGAAGGCGGCTCGCATCAAGCTTCACCGGCGCCAGCATAACATGGCCGACGGCCAATCGACAGGAATGGCGGCCATCAGCTCTTGTTGCTGACGCCCGCTTGCGCAAAGGTCGCCATGCCGCTGTGGCATGCCGCCGCGGCCTTGACGATGCCAGCGGCAAGTGCCGCGCCCGTCCCCTCGCCGAGCCGCATGCCGAGTGCGAGCAGCGGCGTCTTGCCAAGCTTCTCGATAGCGCGGATATGGCCGGGCTCGGCCGAAACATGGCCGATCAGGCAATGGTCGAGCGCTGCCGGATTGGCGGCCTTCAGGATTGCCGCCGCAGAGGTTGCGACATAGCCGTCGATGATCACCGGCACCTTCTGCATGCGCGCTGCGAGGATGGCGCCCGCCATCGCCGCGATCTCGCGGCCGCCGAGCCGGCGCATCAGTTCGAGCGGATCGGAGAGATGGTCGCGGTGCAGTGCGACCGCCTTCTCGACCGCGGCGATCTTCCGCTCCAGCACCTCGCCCTCGGAGCCGGTGCCTGGGCCCACCCACTCCTCTGCCGTGCCGCCGTAAAGGCCGAGATTGATGGCGGCGGCGATGGTCGTATTGCCGATCCCCATCTCGCCGATGCAGAGCAGGTCCGTGCCGCCGGCGATCGCCTCCATGCCGAAGGCCATGGTTGCGGCGCAATCGCGCTCGGAAAGCGCCGCTTCCTCGGTGATATCGCCGGTCGGATATTCGAGCGCGAGATCGAAGACCTTGAGGCCGAGGTCGTGGCTGACGCAGATCTGGTTGATCGCCGCGCCGCCGGCAGCGAAATTCTCCACCATCTGCGCCGTCACCGACGAGGGAAAGGGCGTGACGCCATTCCTGGTCACCCCGTGATTGCCGGCGAAGATCGCAACGAGCGGCCGGGTGACCGCCGGAGGCCGGCCGCTCCAGGCGGCCAGCCAGAAGGCGATTTCCTCGAGGCGCCCGAGTGCGCCCGGCGGTTTCGTCAGCTGCCCATCCCGTTCGCGGGCGGCAACCAGTGCCGCCGTGTCCGGTCCGGGCAGGTTGCGCAACAACTCGCGGAAGTCATCAAACGGCAGGCCGCTGGCACTCATGGAGAATCCTTGCATATCGAAGCTTTGTCAGCGCACCTCATAGAGGCTCCGCCCTTTTCCGGCAACGGCATTTGCGCCAGATGCTGTCGTCGGAGCATGATCCGGCAAGTACGCGCGATTCGGGACTGTTCCGATCCGCCGTGCGTCCTTCACGGCGTATCGGGGCGCGCAAAGAACTGTGTGTTTCATTAGATCTGCGCATTCTGTTTTCCGAAAATCGATTCGATTTCGGGCCGATGCGCTGGGAGAGGCGATGACGAAATTCCGCGATCTTGGCGATGACGTGGCACGAGCGGTGGCCTTCTTGAGCCGCATGCCGATGCCGCAACGCCATTTCGTCAATCACGACGGCCGCCTGGGCCGCACGGTTCGCGCCTTCCCGCTTGCCGGTCTCGTGGTTGGCGCCCCCGCGGCCCTGCTCGCAATATTGCTGCTTGCTCTTCAGGCAAACGCGCTCTTCACGGCCTTCGTCCTCGTCGCCGTTCAGGCGCTTGTCACCGGGGCGCTGCATGAGGACGGCCTTGGAGACACGGCCGACGGTCTCGGCGGCGGCCGCGATCGCGAAAGCGCATTGACGATCATGAAGGATAGCCGGGTCGGCACCTATGGCGCGGTGGCGCTCATCCTCTCCTTCGGCCTTCGCGTCTCCGCGCTTGCCGCCTTCCTGCCGCTGCTCTCGCCAGTCGGCGCGGCGCTGGCGCTCCTCGGCACCGCCGCGCTCAGCCGCACCGCCATGGTCTGGCATTGGTCGCGCCTGCCACCCGCGCGACGCGACGGTGTAGCGGCCTCAGCCGGCACGCCTGAGCCGCAGGCGGCACGGATGGCGCTCGGCTCCGGATCGATCCTCGGGTTTCTGTTGTTCTTCGCGGCAGGCGTTCCGTTCATGGGCGTGCTGCTCGCATTTGCCGCCTCCGGGCTCGTCGTGCCGGGCTTCGGCAGGATCGTCTCGCGAAAGCTCGGCGGCCACACGGGCGATACGATCGGTGCCACCCAGCAACTCGCGGAGATCGCGCTTTTCGGCTCCCTTGCGCTGACGATCTGAAAGCCCGATATAATCTCGAACGAAAACGGAGAGAGCGTACCGGACATGGAATCTCCCTGCATTCTCGTCTGCGCGATCGACGATCGGACCGGCTTCTGTTTTGGCTGCGGGCGCACGCGGGAGGAAATCGGATCCTGGACGCTCTATACCGATACCGAGCGGCACAGCATCATGCAGGCGTTGCCGGCACGACTGGAGACGGTGGCGCGCAAGCCGCGCCGCGAAACGCGCCGCTCGCGACTGGCGCGGGAACGAAGCGGCGCATGAACCCTCTGACGCTTCTGCTGGGCATTCTGGCCGTCGGCATCGCTCTCCTGATCTTCAATCATGACAGCGGCCAAACACTCGGCCTCAACAATGATGACTTCGGACAGCTCGTGGCGCTGACTGCCCTGGTGACTCTGCTGAGCGCCGGCCTGCTGCGCGGACGGCGGCGGTTCGGCGAGGCAGCGCGGCTCCTGGCCATCTGGATCCTCATCGCCCTGGGGCTCGTATCCGCCTATGTCTACCGGTTCGACCTGCAGTCCTTCGGCGATCGAGTCCTTTCCGGCCTCCTGCCCGGCCGGACAATGCTCGTCACGAACAGCGCCGGTCAATTGGAGCTCGTGCTCCAGAAGCGGACCGACGGGCATTTCCAGGCCGACACGATGGTCGACGGCCAGCCGGTCAGCATGATCATCGACACCGGGGCAAGCAGCGTCGCGCTCACTTACGAGGACGCCGAAAGGGTGGGCCTCGATCCGGCGAATCTCGCCTATACGCTCACGGTGATGACGGCAAACGGCCCTGCACTTGCCGCCCCTGTGGTCCTCTCCGAGCTTGCAATAGGCCCGATCGTGCGGACGAATGTCCGCGCCATGGTCGCAGCCGGGGGCAGGCTCGACCGCAGCCTGCTCGGCATGAGCTTTCTTTCCACTCTCGACTCCCTGCAGATGCAGAACGGCGAGCTCCGGCTACGGGACTGACAGGGCGATCGCCGCGCCGCGCGTCTTTTCAGACGCGCAAAGATCGCTGTAACTCTTCGAATCGTGCAGCGGTTCCGATTTTCGGGCCGACGCGCTAACCGGGGCGGTGGTCTCGAATCGACCTCGCCAGGGCGCTCAAAGCATTGGCATCGCGTATTCCGGACTGATAGGCTTGGATCAGCATCGCTGCGAGCGCTTCGGCTTCTACGCACTTGCGTGACATCCTCCGCACTTGCAGTTCCACCTGGAAAATCTTGTCGATCAGTTCGAGCTCGTTGGGGCCGATCGGATCGAACGCAGAATCTTGAGCGGGTGTCATTCCATCTCCCCTTGGGGGCGCTATCGGACGAATAGCAAGGACACTCTACGCTGCTTCGGCCGAATGGCGAGTCTTTCATGCGTTGCCGGCATCGAGCGTCCAAAACCGTACGCACCATTTCCATGGAAAGGCTGTCGCGCAGGAACTGCGGCCCCCTTGCAAAGATCGGCGTTAAACCGCAACCATGCTACTATGACATTATCGCCTCGCGACAAGCCGACGGGCGACAAAGGACCGATGGCCCTACGAGCGGGCAAAACTGATGACGCTGTCTTCCCCGAGCCCAATCAGCAACCGGCTGTTGGCAATGCTGCCCGAGGGCGATTTCAGCCAGATCGCTTCCGGTCTCGAATATGTCGATCTGCCGCGCGGGACGCTTCTGGCAAGAGCGGGTGAACCCATCGACTATATCTACTATCTCACATCCGGAATTGGCTCGCTTATTGCCACCACGCCCGAGGGCAATAAGGCGGAGGCCGGCATATTCGGCAGCGAAGGATACGTTCCGACCTCGGCTGCCACCGGCGTGGAGCTCAGCGCTCACGATGTGATCATGCAGATTGGCGGGGATGCCTACCGGATGGATTTCGCGTCCTTCCATCAGGGCATAGAGCACAACAGGAACTTCGCCCGGGTGATGATCCGTTCGATTGAGGCCTTCTCGATCCAGCTCACTTACACGGCGATCTCAAACGCGGTGCATGGGGTGGATGAAAGGCTCGCCCGCTGGCTCCTCATGTGCCATGACCGGGTCCCGGGCGACCAGATTTCTCTCACCCACGAATTCCTCTCGCTGATGCTGGCGGTCCGCCGACCGAGTGTCACGACCTCACTGCACATTCTCGAGGGAAACGGGTTCATTCGTTCCCTGCGCGGCCAGATCATCATCCGGGACCGGCCTGCCCTCGAAGAATTCGCACGAGACGCCTATGGCAAGCCGGAAGTGGAATACCGGCGGCTCATGACTGGACTCTTCTAAAGAAAAGGCCCCTCGAGAGGGGCCAAGCTTACGTGATGCAGTCACGCATGTGCGGGGATGGCCACGATATAGCGTCCGACGGGTATGCTCTAGCCTGCACGCGCCTTCTGTCCGAAACCTGACAGAAGCCGCGCGGCCCACCGCGTGGCCGGCCCCTCAGTTCCGCAGCCTGTAGCCCGTACGGAAAATCCAGGTCAGCACCGACATGCAGAGGGCCAGGAAAACGAGAATGATCGCCGCACTGGCAAGCGGGTTGACGTCGGACACTTCGAAGAAGCTCCAGCGAAAGCCGCTGATCAGGTAAAGCACCGGATTGAAATGGCTGACCGCCTGCCAGAATGGCGGCAGCATATCGATCGAATAGAAGCTGCCGCCGAGGAAGACGAGCGGCGGCACGACCAGCATCGGAATGAGGTTCAGCTGCTCGAAATCCTTCGCCCAGATGCCGATGATGAAGCCGAAGAGGCTGAAGGTTATCGCCGTCAGCACGAAGAAGAACAGCATGGCCAACGGATGGGCAATGCTGAGATCGACGAAGAGTGATGCCGTCGCCAGGATTATGGTGCCGATCATCAGCCCCTTGGTCGCCGCGGCGCCGACATATCCAAGCACGATCTCGATCATCGAAATCGGCGAGGAAAGGACCTCGTAGATCGTGCCGGTGAATTTGGGAAAGTAGATACCGAAGGAACCATTGCCGATGCATTGCGTCAGCAGCGTCAGCATCATCAACCCCGGGGTGATGAAGGCACCGTAGGAAACGCCGTCTATCTGTTCAATTCGCTCTCCAATCGCCGCACCGAAGACGATGAAATAAAGCGAGGTGGATATCACCGGCGACACCACGCTCTGCAGCAGCGTGCGGCGCGTGCGCGCCATCTCGAAGAAATAGATGGACTTCACCGCCTCGAAGTTCATTGCCCCGCCTCCACGATCTCCACGAAAATATCCTCGAGCGAGCTTTGCCGCGTCGAAATATCCCTGAGCCTGATGCCCGCTTCCGCAAGCGCCGCGAGCAGAGCGGTGATGCCGGTCCGCTCCGCACTCGTGTCATAGTCGTAGATCAGGCATTGCCCGTTTTCCTCGAGCGACAGCTTGTAGGACAACAGGGTTTGCGGGACTTCCTCGATCGGCTGCGCCAGGTCGACCCGCAACTGCTTGCGGCCGAGCTTCGTCATCAGCGCCGCTTTTTCTTCGACGAGCAGGATCTCACCGCCATTGATCACGGCAATGCGATCGGCGATTTCCTCGGCCTCTTCGATGTAGTGGGTTGTCAGGATGATCGTCACGCCCGAGGCGCGCAGCCTTTCGACCACCTCCCACATGCTCTTGCGCAGACTGACGTCGACGCCGGCCGTCGGCTCGTCCAGGAAGAGCACGCGCGGCTCGTGCGACAGCGCCTTGGCGATCAGGACGCGCCGCTTCATGCCGCCCGAAAGCTCGCGCAGCACGTTGTCCTTCTTGTCCCAGAGCGAGAGATCCTTCAGCACCTTTTCGATATGGGCCGGATCCGGCTTCCTGCCATGCAGCCCGCGCGAAAAGGATACGGTGTTCCACACGGTCTCGAAGGCATCCGTCGTCAGTTCCTGCGGTACGAGACCGATCATCGCGCGTGTCTCGCGGAAGTCGCGAATGACGTCATAGCCATTGACGGTGACTTCGCCGCCGCTCGGGTTCACGATGCCGCAGATGATGGAGATCAAAGTGGTCTTGCCGGCGCCGTTCGGTCCAAGCAGGGCGAGAATTTCTCCCTCTTCGATGTCGAGGCTGACGCCCTTCAGCGCCTGGAAACCCGAGGCATAGGTCTTCGAAAGATTCGAAACGGAAACAATGGGCGCCATGAAACGGATCCGGAAAATGGAATGTCGGTAGGATTGCCGCTCTATATGGGCCGATTTACCGAGATTTTCAGCCCATAGCGGGCAAATTTAGCGGCGACGCTCCGTCAACAAATCAGGCACGGCCATGCCCTTCAGGAGAATGTAACCGGCAACGCACAATACCAGCACTGCGAACAGCCGGTTGAGAACGCCCTTTCGGGCCGACAGCCGCCGGGACGCCACGATGCCGGCGGCACCGCCGAGAATGCCGCCGCCGATGAATTCCACGGCTACCGTCCAATCCACGAAGCCGGACGCGGCGTAGTTCAGCGCGGTCGCCAGTCCGAAGGAACTGATCGCAAGCAGCGACGAGCCGATCGCATTTATCATCGGCATACCGGTCGCAGCAATAAGCCCCGGCACGATCAGGAACCCGCCGCCAATGCCGAAGAAGCCGGAGAGCGCTCCGGTCGCCAGCGCCACCGCTGCCGTCACCCCGCACATGCGCGCATCGACCGGACGCGGCTCGACCTCGGCCGCACGCCGCGGCCACAGCATGGCCAAACCGACAGCGACCATGACGAGGCCGAAGAGGAAGAGCAGTTTCTCGCCATCCACCAGCTTGGCCGCGGAGGACGCGACAAGCGCGCCCAATGTGCCGATGAGGGCAAAAACGATTGCGCAGCGCCACCACACATGCCCGGCTCGCGCGTGACCGGCGAAATTCGCGAGCGCGCTCGCCGAAACGGCAAGAGCGCTCGTGCCGATCGCCACATGCGTTCCGCCGACGCCGACTACATAAAGCAGGAGCGGCACGGCAAGAATCGAACCGCCGCCCCCAAGCAGACCCAACGATAAGCCGACAACTCCACCTGAGGCAATCGCCGGTATCATGCCCGATTCCATAACCGCGCTCCCTGCAGGCGATCATGCGCGGCCATCCCGGCAAACATCGCCGCGACGAAGAGAACGACGGCGGGCAGGCCCGGCGACAGCAACGCCAGTGCCGGGCCCGGGCAGAGCCCGACCATGCCCCAGCCGATGCCGAAGATCGCCGAGCCGGCGATCAGCCGCCGGTCGATCACCTCTGTCTCCGGTAGATGAAACCGACTGTCGAGAAGCGGCTTCGCCATGCGACGCATCAGCGCCATGCCGGCCGCCGAGACCAAGACGGCGCCCGCGAGCACGAAACCCAGGGTCGGGTCCCAGTCGCGGGCGATGTCGAGAAAGCCACGGACCCGCGCTGGATTCAGCATGCCCGAAAGCGCAAGGCCGAAGCCGAAGATGGCGCCCGAGAGCAAGGCGGCCACGACGCGATAAGCTGCAATGCGGTTCATTGGAAGAATCCCATCAGATACACCGTTGCGACCGCGGTACCCATGAAAGTGCCCACTGCCGCGAGCGAGCGGCGCGAGAGTCGTGCAAGCCCGACGACGCCGTGGCCGCTGGTGCAGCCCGAACCCATGCGCGACCCGTAGCCGACCAGCAGGCCGCCCGCGATGATGAACGGCCAGTTCGCCGACAGCTGGATTGCCGGCCATTCTCCGAAAAACAGACGGAAGAACACCGGACCCGACATCAATCCGACGACAAAGGCCGTTCCGGTCGCCGTCTGGACGCCCTGCAACAGGCGTCCTGCGATGCCGCTGACGCCAGCCACCCGGCCATTCGCCAGCAGGAGGATGACCGCCGACAATCCGATGAGCATGCCGCCAAGAAGGGCGCTGACATAGTCGGCCATCACTTTGCCCCTTCGCCGCAGAAGATCTCGTACAGCGCCGTCACCAGCCGCGCGGCCTTGTCTTCGGCCAGCCGATAGAAGACGTGCTTGGCGTCGCGCCGGGCGGCAATGATTCCCGCCTCCCGCAGCACCGTCAGTTGTTGCGACAGCGTCGGCTGGTGGATGCCGAGCAGATCTTCCAACTGGCCGACCGACTGTTCGCCCTCGACCAGCGTGCAGACGATCATGAGCCGGTTGTGGTTGGCGAGTGTCTTCAGGAGAGCCGCCGCCTCCGCCGCCCGTTCGCCCATGTCCGGACCGACATCTGCAATTCGCGTCAGCGTTTCCATGATTGCTCCTTTCAACTCCACGCCGCTCCCTGGAGCGCGTTGAGCGGGAATTTCAGGTATCGGGCGCCGTTTGACTCAGGCTCCGGCAGGCGGCCGCCGCGAATATTGACCTGCAGCGCGTGCAGGATCAGTTTCGGCATCGGCAGCGTCTTGTCGCGGGCCACCCGCAGGCGAACGAACTCGTCCTCGGTCACGCCGGCAAGATGCGGATTGCAGCGCTTCTCCTCGCCGACCGTGCTTTCCCAGCGCGGCTCGCGGCCGTCCGGCTGGTAATCATGGCCGGTGAAAAGGCGGGTCTCGTCCGGCAGGACCAGGATCCTGCTGATCGACCGCCACAATTGCCGCGCATCGCCGCCGGGAAAATCCGCACGCGCCGTGCCGCTGTCCGGCATGAAGATCGTATCATGCACGAAGGCCGCATCGCCGATGACATAGGTGACGGAGGCGAGCGTGTGGCCCGGCGAATAGATGACGTGCCCGGCGATCGACCCGACGGAAAACCGCTCGCCGTCCGTGAAGAGATGGTCCCATTGCGAACCGTCGGTTTCGAGTTCGGGCCAATTGTAGATGCCCTTCCAAAGCTTCTGGACACGCACCACTTCGGATCCGATCCCGGTCGGCGCCCCGGTTTTCTCCTTCAGATAGGCGGCCGCAGAGAAGTGGTCGGCGTGCGGATGGGTGTCGAGGATCCATTCGACCACCAGCCCCTTCTCCGCCACGTAGCCAAGGATTCGATCCGCCTGGACCGTTGCCGTCGCGCCCGATTTCTCGTCGAAGTCGAGCACCGGGTCGATGATGGCGCAACGCTTGGTCACCGGATCTGAAACGACATATTGAATGCTGCACGTGCGCTCCTCGTAAAAGCCTTTGACATCCGGTCTGGCAGGTGCTGCTGCAGGCATTGGTGCCTCCGTGAGTGTTATCAATATACAATTAAATATAGTGTATATTGATTGATTGAACAAGTCCGTTGTGCGGATGCGGCGTTTTGACCGCCGCGTGTTGAAGCGCATGGAAAAGACTGGATTATCGCACAGCCCCGACGGGACCGCAGCTCAAGGAGAACGGTCCGGTGGCGCTCGAGATCGGCTCCAAGGTTGCGAAGGGCGAAATGAAGTGGGGCTGAGATCCTACTGAAACGCGCTCGGAGGACCGCGAAGGTCCTCCTACCCGTACAGGCTATAGAAGAACCGCAGGGCGATCAGCGTCATGAAGATGCCGAAGCCCGCCTCGAGCTGGCGCCGGTCCAACGCATGGGCGAGTGCGACACCGACCGGCGCGACCAGCAGCGTGATCGGGATGATCAGCGCCACGGCGATCCAATTGATGAAGCCGGTCGATAGTGGCGGCAGCCCGGCCTCGCCCCAACCGGCCCAGACATAGCCGAACAGGCCGGGGATCGAGATCAGCACGCCGACGCCCGCCGATGTCGCGACCGCCTGATGGATGGGGCGGTTGTACAAGGTCATGAAGGTGTTGTTCAGCACCCCGCCGCCGACGCCCATGAGGCCGGAGAGAACGCCGATCGCCACGCCCACCAGCCATTTGAGCGGATTCTTCGGCAGGTCCGTGCCGATGCGCCAGCTTGCCCGGTTGAAGATCATCCGGAATGCGATGGCAAGGGCGATCACCGCGAAGATCAGCCGCAGCGTCTCGCTGCCGACATAGGCTGCGATCACCGAGGCGAGAACCGCGCCGAGCGGCACGGCGAGGAGCCAGTTGCGCAGGAGACTGGTGTCAGAGACACCCCGCCTGTAGTGCGACAGGAAAGAGCGCACCGAGGTTGGAACGATGATCGCAAGCGACGTGCCGACGGAAAGATGCATCCTCACCGAATCGTCAATGCCGAGAAGGCCGAAGACCTGATAGAAGACAGGCACCAGGATGGCGCCGCCGCCAATGCCGAAGAGACCGGCAAGGACGCCGGCAACGACCCCGGCCGCGGCCAGCGCCAGCGCGAACATCATGAGTTCCGAGATCGGCGGCATGGAAAAACCCGAGTGTGCTGAATTCGGCAATGGACATTGCCGGATGTGGACGAAGGCACACCACTCTCATGAAACGGTGATGCTTTTCAATCGCCTTCCTACTGGCGGAGCGATCCGCTCTCGTGATGCAAGCTGAGCTTCCACCTCGGCACTATGGCGCCGGCGCTTTTCTCCGCCTGAGCGCTTAGTCTAATCGCAGTGCCGGTAGCCGGACTTTCGAGTCCTCAAGTCGAAATGAAAGTGATCTTTGTGGAACGGATCGCTGCCCGGGCCGAGCACCGTGTTGAAATATTTGCAGCTGTCGGCGCGCACCGCTTTCAGCAGCCCGCGCTCGCGGAAGGCGAAGAAGCCTTTCCTGCGCACGTCGATCTGCTTGCCGTTTTTCAGCACGAACTTGCCGACGTCGATGGCGTTACCGCGTGCATGCTCCGACATCGGATTTCCGCGGCGCGAGTTCATCGTCCGGCAGGAATAGCCGCCGAGCGGCCTGATGGTCTTGACCCCCGACCAGTAGCGGTAGCGCGACGACGGCGCGAGCTCATACTTCACCCATTTGGCAAAGGCTGCGGTGACCTGACAGTTGAGCTTCACCGCCGGCTTCACGCCGATATTGCCGGAAAGGCCATGGAGTTCGATCGGATAATCGATGCCGCAGGACGGCCCGTCATGGATGCGCGGCAGGTCGCGGTAGATGACGCCGAGGCTTTTCAGTTGCTGGCGGCAGGCAATTTCCGAAGCTGGCATCCGTCCCGTATATTCCGGCGCCGCCAGCGGATTGCGGGCGCGCGGCAGCAGGGCCACCTGCTGCGGCTCTTCCGCCGGCCTCATAGATCGTTGCGGCTCGGGCGCACGCGGCCTACTCGACCGTTCGGCCCGAACCGGCCCGGGCGCAAGCGGCGGCAAGTCGGGATCGTAACCGAGGTCCGGTTGCTGCGGGACCGGAGCCTGCACGGCGCCGCCGAGCGGGTGCACATTGTCCTCGCCGATCCCGCCGACCACCGGCTGCGTCGCATTGCCTTCGGCGATCTGCCCCGCTTGCTCCTCGGCGAGGCCCACGACCGGCTCGACGCCGAGCATGGCGTCCATGTTCACGCCTTCGGGTGGAATGGTCATCGCTCCGTCGGTTGCGACCGGGCTCGCCATGGGCGCGCTGTCGATGGGCTGGCCGCGCGGCCCCTCTGCGCTCTGCTCGGCAGGCATCGCAGCCTCTCTGGATGTCGAAACAGGCTGCCCGGCCGGATAGGCGGAGGCCACCTCCTGCTCCGGATTGGCAACGGCCCGGCTGGGTCGGATTGCGCTGACTTCGGTGTCGCCATCGATCCGCGCCGACGGTGCAAGCACGTCGGTCGTGCAGGCGACGAGCGATACTGAGAGGAGAAGTGCCGTCAACGGCCGGTGGAGAAGAGATACATACGCCATACTCACTGCCGCCTTCGTCCAACAGCTACGCCGCCCGCCCGCGACCGAAAGTGATCACCGGCTATGTCACCAGGCGGGCACGCGGCCGAAAAAGACGATTTCGGCGGAACTCTATCAAAACATGGTAAATGAAGGCTTTCCGCAGACCTGCTTCATCCAGCGATCCGCGGGCATGGCGCATGGACACGTCCTGCTGCATGTCTCCTTGGACCGACCTCAAGCAAGGAGACATGCAGTGACCCTGACGCCTTTTCGCCTGGCAAGGCGCGGCGCTGTTGGCGACGGCTGCCTAGCGACATTCTCCCCGATGGACAATGTCGAAGCCATCCGCACGTGCTTCGCAGGCGTTCGGGAACGTCCTCAGGCGGCCGCTGCGCTCGGCGCACACGGGAGCAAATTCCCGCGTGCAGAATTAAGGCGGCGAAGGCAGGTCGTCGTCGCGCCGGCATTCGCCTGGCGCCACGACACGGAAGCCTTCCGACCGCGCAACGCAGGCGTTCGCGAAGGTCTGCCTACGGCCGCGACGCTCGCCGCAAACGGGCGCGAACTCGCGTGTGCAGGCCTCCTGCAGCGGCGGGCGAAAGTCGGGACGGCACTCGCCGCGGTGGACCACCCGAAAGCCGTCGGCACGGGCATGGCATGCATTGGGGAAAGTCCGCAGGCGATTACCGCGTTCGCCGCAGACGGGCGCGTATTCCATCGTGCAGACCTGCGGCGACGCGATCGGCCCCGGGCGCGGTTCGTCGACCACTACGGTGCAGGCCGAAAGGAAGCCAAGCGCCACCGGCAATAAGGCATGCCGCCACTGAAGCACCTTTCGAAAATACATCGATTCCTCCCTTTGACCCGCGAATGAGGCGGCGGCGCAGCCTCGCTTCATCTCAACCGTGGAAGGGAGCCGCGTCAACCAGAGAGAATCAGCCTATGCGATGGCATCTACCTGTGGTAGTCATGCGGCAAGGCCCACCCTCTTTCGAAGGCGGGCCTTTCCAATATTCCTCGCTTGGGTCAGGCTGCCCGTCCGTAAACGGCCTTGCCGGCCTGCTCCTGCAGGCGGAAGCGCTGCAACAGCGACTTCAGCTCGCGGCTTTCCTGCGCCAGCATCTGGCTTGCCGCGGTGGTCTCCTCGACCATCGCCGCGTTCTGCTGGGTCATCTGGTCCATGCTGTTGACGGCCGTGTTGACCTCCTGCAGGCCGGTTGCCTGTTCCCGGGCGGCAGTGGCGATCGAGGCAACCTGCTCGTTCACCCGGTTGACCAGCGTTTCGATCTCCGTCAGCGCGTCGCCGGTCGAGCGGACGAGTTCCACGCCTGCGCCGACCTCATTGACCGAGGCGCGGATCAGCTCCTTGATCTCCTTGGCCGCCCCGGCCGAACGTTGGGCGAGCTCGCGCACTTCCTGGGCGACGACGGCAAAGCCGCGGCCCGCCTCGCCCGCCCGCGCCGCCTCGACGCCGGCATTGAGAGCGAGCAGGTTCGTCTGGAAGGCGATCTCGTCGATGACGCCGATGATCTGGCTGATGCGGTTGGAAGAGCTCTCGATCCGCCCCATCGCATCGATCGCGTTGCGGACGATGCCGCCGGATTTCGCCGCACTCGCCTTCGTCTCGTTCACCATGTCGCGGGCCTCGGTCGCCCGGTCGGAAGCGTGGCGGACGGTCGAGGTAATCTCGTCGAGCGCTGCCGCGGTTTCCTCCAGCGCCGACGCCTGCTGTTCCGTGCGCCGCGCCAGGTTGTTCGCAGCTTCCGAAATGTCGCCGGCGCTGCCGTAGACGATCTCGGTCGAGTGCGAGATGGAACCGACGACGTCGCGAAGAGCCGCGACGGCGGTGTTGAAGTCGTTCTTCAGCTTGCCGTATTCCGGCGCGATGCGCTCGATATCCACGGTGAGATCGCCGCTCGCCAGCCGCTCCAGCGCCGCTCCGATCGTCTCCATCGCGTCCGCCTGGGAAGCCGCCGTCGCCCGCTGGCGCTCCTCATTGCCGCGCCGTTCACTGTCCAGGCGGTCTTGCTGCTCCGCTTCGCGCGAACGCAGCTCGAGCCGCTCCTTCACCGAGTCGCGCAGTTCGACGAGCACCTTCGCCATCTGCCCGATCTCGTCGCCGCGATCGGTCTCCGGAACTTCGGCAGAAACGTCCTCGTCGGCAATCGCCCGCATCGAGCTTTTCAGCTTGTCGACCGGACACACGACGCTGCGCACGATTGCCAGTGCCGCGGCGACGGTCGCCAGTCCGGCCGCAGCAAGGAGGGCGATCACCTCCATGGCTCCGCTACGGAACATTGCCGCAAGGTCGTCGGCATAGACGCCGGTGCCGACCAGCCAGCCCCAGGGCTTGAAGCCGGCCACATGCGAATATTTCAGCACCGGTTCGTCGGCGCCGGGCTTCGGCCAGTGGTAATCGACGAAGCCCTTGCCCTGGGCCTGGACCGTCTTCACGAATTCGACGAACAGGAACTTGCCGTTGGGGTCCTTGTTCTGCGAGAGGTCCTTGCCGTCCAGCTCGGGCTTGATCGGGTGCATCACCATCGTCGGATGCATGTCGTTGACCCAGAAATAGCCGCTGTCCTGGTAGCGCATCGCCTTGATTGCATCGAGTGCCCGCTGCTGCGCTTCCTCGCGCGACAAGGTCCCCGCCACCTCCTGCTTATGGTAGGAGTCGAAAACGGCGATCGCATTATCGTTCATCGCCGCAAGCATCGCCTTGCGCTCGGCCACCAGCTGCTTGTGGGCCTCGAACAGGCCAAACACCAGAGCGGCCGCCATGGCGAGCAGCGCAACGGCCACAAGCGCATAGAGCCGCGCGGCAATCGAAAATCTCTTCATCATTGCCTCCAAACGAGAATGTCCCCCACTACAGCGCCGTGCGTCCTTCCGGAGGCACAAAGGACACTGCAGCCCTTTGAAGTTACGCATCGCGCTTTCCGATAACCGTGCTCGATTTTCGGACCGGTACGCCACGAGCCTGCAGAATAGAGGCTGGTATTTGCAAAGTTCCTAACAAGCACTCCTAAAATCTGAGGGGTCGCAAGAATGTCCCTCTCCCCAAAAATCGTCCCGCGCAGCCGGGCTGCAGCGCCTCTTCCACGAAGGTCTGCCATGCGCTAAACCTTCGACGAACACGGAGAAGACCGCATGAGCGAAGTAATCAGGCCGAACGGCGAGCTAACCCTGCGGACGCTGGCGATGCCGGGCGACGCCAATGCCGCCGGTGACATCTTCGGCGGCTGGGTGATGGCGCAGATGGACCTTTCCTGCGGCATCCGCGCCGCCGAACGCGCCCGCGGCCGTGTCGTCACAGCCGCCGTGAAGGAAATGGCCTTCGCCCTGCCGGTGAAGATCGGCGACACGCTCTGCGTCTACACCGATATCGTCAAGGTCGGCCGCACCTCGATGACGCTCAAGGTCGAGGCTTGGGCGCAACGCTATCTCTCGCATGTGATGGAGAAAGTCACCGACGCCATCTTCGTCATGGTGGCGCTCGACGCGAACGGCAAACCGACGCCGGTTCCCGAGGAATAGGGGATCGTTCATATTTCCGTCGTCCGCGCACGGCGCCCTCACCCCTTGAAGATGAACGAAGCCCCCGCGGCGATCAGCGCGAAACCGATGAGCTGGTGCCAGCCGATCGGCTCCTTCAGCCAGAAGATCGAGAAGACGACGAAGATTGTGAGCGTGATCACCTCCTGCATGGTCTTCAGCTGCGCCGCCGAGTAGACCGAGTGGCCGATCCGGTTGGCGGGAACTGCGAGCCAGTACTCGAAGAAGGCGATGCCCCAGCTGGCAACGATGACGATGTAGAGCGGCGAATGGGTGAACTTCAGATGCCCATACCAGGCGAAGGTCATGAACACGTTTGATGCGAGCAGCAGCAGGACCGGCCAGATATAGGCGGCATTCAAGGCAAAGGGCATGGAATCCTCGGGAGGGAGCGAATCAACAATCGCAGACGATGCCGATCTGAAATAGCGGCGGCAAGTGACTTCGGCACAACCCGCCTTCCCTCAATGCTCGTCATATGGGGGAACACAGGGCGAGCCCTTGACCTTGCGCCAAACGTGCGGAAAAACCCCGAGCGTATCGTTTCCCTTTTGTACTCATTCCCCCTTTCCTTTCGCGCTGACTCTCTCCATATTCCCCGCCATGGCCAAAGATCCGAAGAATGCTCCGAAGAAACCCTCGGCTCCGAGCGGTTTCGAAGAAATCCCGCAGGCTCCGCTTTCCGGCGCGCCCCTCTCAGGCAACGTCTCCGACTGGGTGAGGCAGCTCGAGGCGGAAGCGGAAGCGTCCGCCTTTGAAAGCCGGCGCGAGGTCGCCTCCAAGGCCGGCAGACACCGCAAGAAGGTGGAGATATCGGCGTCCAAATCCGCTCGCGGAACGTCGATGGGCGGCTCGACCGATCCGAAAACGCGCGCTGCGGCGGGCCTCAATCCGGTGGCCGGGCTCGACGTCTCCCTGGAGGACGCCGACAGGTTCAATGCGGGCTCTGGCGTCACCGCGACGGTGGAGGCCCTGGCCAGGCTGATCGAGAGCGGCAATCCGCTCTTCAAGGACGGCAAGCTCTGGACGCCGCACCGGCCGCCGCGGCCGGACAAGTCGGAGGGCGGCATCGCGATCCGCATGCAATCGGATTACCAGCCGGCCGGCGACCAGCCGACGGCGATCGGCGATCTTGTCGAGGGCCTCTCCTCCGGCGAGCGCAACCAGGTGCTCTTGGGCGTCACCGGCTCGGGCAAGACCTTCACCATGGCCAAGGTGATCGAGGCGACGCAGCGCCCGGCGGTCATCCTTGCGCCGAACAAGACGCTCGCTGCCCAGCTCTATTCCGAGTTCAAGAACTTCTTCCCGGACAACGCGGTCGAGTATTTCGTCTCCTATTACGACTACTACCAGCCGGAAGCCTACGTCCCCCGGTCGGACACCTATATCGAGAAGGAATCCTCGATCAACGAGCAGATCGACCGTATGCGCCACTCGGCGACGCGCTCGCTGCTCGAGCGCGACGACGTCATCATCGTCGCGTCGGTCTCCTGCATCTATGGTATCGGCTCGGTCGAGACTTATACGGCAATGACCTTCCAGATGAATGTCGGCGACCGGCTCGACCAGCGGCAATTGCTCGCCGACCTGGTGGCGCAGCAATACAAGCGCCGCGACATTGATTTCCAGCGTGGCTCCTTTCGCGTGCGCGGCGACACGATCGAGATTTTTCCGGCCCACCTGGAGGATGCCGCCTGGCGCATCTCCATGTTCGGCGACGAGATCGACGCCATCACCGAGTTCGATCCGCTGACCGGCCAGAAGACCGGCGAGCTCAAATCGGTGAAGATCTACGCCAACTCCCACTATGTGACGCCGCGGCCGACCCTGAACGCGGCCATCAAGGCGATCAAGGAGGAACTGGCCTTCCGGCTCGAGGAACTGGAAAGGGCCGGCCGCCTGCTCGAGGCGCAGCGGCTCGAGCAGCGCACCCGCTATGATCTCGAAATGCTCGAGGCGACCGGTTCCTGCCAGGGTATCGAGAACTATTCCCGCTACCTGACCGGCCGCAAGCCGGGCGAGCCGCCGCCGACCCTGTTCGAATATATTCCGGACAACGCCATCATCTTCATCGACGAGAGCCACGTTACCATTCCGCAGATCGGCGGCATGTATCGCGGCGACTTCCGCCGAAAAGCGACGCTCGCCGAATACGGCTTCCGCCTGCCCTCCTGCATGGACAACCGGCCCCTGCGCTTCGAGGAATGGGACGCGATGCGCCCGGACACGATCGCCGTTTCGGCGACGCCCGGCGGCTGGGAGCTGGAGCAATCCGGCGGCGTCTTCGCCGAACAGGTGATTCGCCCGACCGGCCTCATCGACCCGCCGGTCGAGGTGCGCCCGGCCAAGACCCAGGTCGACGACGTGCTCGGCGAGATCCGCGCCACCGCCGCCGCCGGCTATCGCACGCTGGTCACCGTTCTCACGAAGCGCATGGCCGAGGACCTGACCGAGTACCTGCACGAGCAGGGCATCCGCGTGCGCTATATGCATTCCGACATCGACACGCTGGAGCGCATCGAGATCATCCGCGACCTGCGCCTCGGCGCCTTCGACGTGCTGGTTGGGATCAACCTCTTGCGCGAGGGCCTCGACATCCCCGAATGCGGGTTCGTCGCCATTCTTGACGCCGACAAGGAAGGTTTCCTGCGCTCGGAAACCTCGCTCATCCAGACGATCGGCCGCGCCGCCCGCAACGTCGACGGCAAGGTCATCCTCTATGCCGACACGATCACCGGCTCGATGCAGCGGGCGATGGACGAAACCAACCGCCGCCGCGAGAAGCAGATGGCCTACAATGCCGAGCACGGCATCACACCGGAATCGGTGAAGGCAAAGATTTCCGACATCCTCGACAGCGTCTACGAGCGCGACCACGTCCGCGCCGACATCTCCGGTGTCGCCGGCAAGGGCTTCGCCGAGGCCGGCCACCTCGTCGGCAACAATCTGCAGGCGCATCTCAACGCGCTGGAAAAACAGATGCGCGACGCTGCCGCCGACCTCGACTTCGAGACCGCCGCCAGAATCCGCGACGAGATCAAGCGCCTCAAGGCCGCAGAACTGGCTGTATTGGACGACCCGATGGCCCGCGAAGAGGCGCGGAGCGCCGAAGGCGCGACAGTGAAAAGAAAGGAAGAGGCAAAGAATCAGGAAAGCGGAAAGCGGGCCAGCAAGGGCGCCACAGGCACACCCGACTCCCTCCCCCTTGTGGGGAGGGTTGGGGAGGGGAAGAGCCGAGAAACCCCTCCCGGCCCTTCGGGCCACCTTCCCCACAAGGGGGAGGGAAAGGCGGCCTCCTACTTCTCCAAACCCCCGCTCGACGACATGGGTCCGGGCACCGACATGGAGCGCCCCCTCTTCCGCAAGCCGAACCTCGACGAGATGGGCCGCGACGTGGCCATTCCTTCTCCCCGAGAGCGGGGAGAAGGTGCCCGAAGGGCGGATGAGGGGCAAACGCTATTCAGGAAAAACACCCTTGACGAGATGACCGTCGGCCGCACGGAGAAGCCGGTGACCGGCAAGGTCCCGGAAAAGCCGATCCTCACCCGCGCCAAACCGGGCATCGGGTCCTATGAGGACCCGGCCGAGGAAAAGCGCCGCAAGGGGCGGACCAAGGGCAAGACGGGACGGCCGGGGAAGTAGGCTCGCTCTGCCTCGATCTGCGCCTTGGCATGCTTGGTCGTTTGGCGACCGACTGGCCGCGGGCGCGCAGCATTGAACCGAGCACATGGGTTCGGCACGCGGAAGTGCTCCACGCTCTTACCAGACGCGCAAAGGGCGCTGTATCGCATTGAATTGCCGCATGTCCGAGACATGCAGGGCGATCACGGCGCGACAAAAATTCATGAAACGGCCCGTGGCGGAGCAAACCGCCTCGGCCAGCCGGTCGCACCGGTCCGCTTCGGCGTTCTTGATCGCCTCGGCCGATCGACTGCAGCATCGAGCCGAGCACATCGGCCGCCGGCCGAGGCAGCATCAGAATGCTCGCGCGCGCGTGGTGAAAGCGCCTTAACGTTGTACCTTATCGCCGTCGAACCGCTATCCGTTCTCCGACCTGCCTGCTACCGGAAATGATAAAAGCAGACCTTCTCCACAATTCCACGTAGGCGGGCGGCGAAAATCCCCTGAATTTCCACTAAATTTTCGAGGGTATCCTGGAACAATATTGCTCGTTTTTGTATTAGTCATATCTAATTTAGGGAGAACGAACATGCGTATCCTGGATTCCCATCTTACAAGCACTGGTTTAGCGCTGATCTCCGCTGGTTTTCTTGCAGTGGCCGCGGCTCCCGCGGGAGCTCAACAGGTCGAACGACCGATCCTTACTGTAGATCAGTGCACGCCTCTCACTGAGTCCAACTACGAGCTCTGCTGCATTGCGTTGAACCGCACCGAAATTCTCTCGGCCGGGCAGCTGGCGCAATGTCCGCCTTTGACGACGACCTTCATTCGAAACGTCTTTCAATCGACCGACAATGATCGCGGCGCCGATGACGGCGGCAACGGCAATGGCAACGGCGGAAACGGCGGCGGTGGCAACGGCGGCGGTGACAACGGTGGCAACGGCGGCGGCGGCAACGGTGGCGGCGGCAACGGCGGCAACGGCGGCAACGGCGGCGGCGGCAACGGTGGC
>Ga0214544_1003181_pt1 | contig 34289 bp, 15 predicted proteins | sample CNSS3metaG_FD_160074 | JGI IMG/M metagenome (GOLD analysis project Ga0214544, IMG submission 160074) | Root nodule microbial communities from cowpea collected in UCLA plant growth center, Los Angeles, California, USA - CNSS3 | ecosystem: Host-associated > Plants > Roots > Nodule | place: USA...
CGGGAACGCTGGTTCATTAAAACCATAAAAAATGATCAAATAATGATGACTACACTATATTCTGAAGTCAGTCACGGCATATGAAATATATACAATTGCCGGACGAGACTTGCATGTAGATAACAATTAGCAAAGGCTTGTAGAGGGAGGGAGTTTAGATCATACAAAAACGAATTATTATCTATAATTACCCGAAATGGGGAACTCAAACCTTTTTCTTTGCATTGGTCACCAGATTTCTGTAGATTGAAATTGTTGAGTGAGTTCCCAGCTTAACTTCAGTATACCGGATCAAGCCGTTAGACAGTGTCATTGTACAAGTCTGATTGATCAAAGGAGTGTGCTTGAGGAATGAGAATAGGCTTCTCAGTAGGACTTGGATCATTTTGATATTATCTCAACATGCAATTTCATGATTTACTTTCTCGCCTTCTTACCTGCAATCCAGAGCTCACAAGTTAAGAAGAAATGTCATCTCAACATTCTTATTGAGAGATAGGGCAGGGAATTCCTTAGTGCCTAATCTATGGTTAACTTCAGAGTGGTGTACGTTCTTTCATGATTTCAAGGCTGAGCACAAAAGTCAGGGAGAAAAGAGATAACAGTAATGCAATTGGGACAGTCATGAGCTTGATTTAATATGGCCCTCATACCTCTCTGAAACCATGATCTCCGGACAGTTCGCCGTATGTGACGCTCATGCCTTTCCAAGAGCTCATCGACAGTGTGCATTTGAGATAGCAGGGGCCCAGAAAATTCAACCCTTTCTCCTTGATCTTGAAAACTCTGCATGGATAGTAATGAATGATACTCAAGTCAATGCAAGGAGTCAGAGACTATTGCATAGTTTACATTTGGTCCAAGAATTTGATACAGGTAGGGCAGAGCACAGTAAAGTAAATAAATTTCTTAACAAAAACTGAAGAGTATGAGCTCTTATCATGTACTGATCCATTTATGATCATATGATAGGAAATGCAAAACACAATGTGGTAGGAGTTTGCTCTAGGACTCACCTATGGTCTCTGTTTTTTATTTGTTTTATTTTTTTAAAGTATTATTTCAGTTTTAAGAATCAGTTTGGAGAAGTTATATGTTGACTTATAGGAGGTTGGTTAATTGCAAGTTATGTTTTCTATATTTTGAAAAAGTTATGTTTTTAAGTGTTTTAATATTGTAATTATGTGTTGTAAGAGTTAATGAACTTCTTCTCAGGTGTCGAAGATCAGTTACTGTACCATTACAATACTGTACAATATTGTTGACATTATTGAAATATATATTGCTTTTCAAGATTGAAATCGGTCCCAAGTCCTATTAGCCCAAATTTCTGACACAAAAATGTCAACAAAATAAATCAATTCATTGAAAAAAAAATCAGAAATCTTAAGTTTAAACAGTGTCATCATCTCAACCATGGTTCATAAAACCAGACCAAACTGACCGTTTCGACCAGCAATCGGTTCCCGATCCAGTATGATTGTGGTGGTGCAAATTTGATGATGCTTAGAAGTAATATCAAAGCGATAAAACTAGTCAAAACAGTTCAATAAAAATTAAAAAGTCACAATTTTACTTTTTTTCTTTTAAAGATAAAAAAAAAATACTGATCATTTTCTTTTTTATTCTCTATATAAACTCGTTATTATTAATTAATATTGGTGTATATTTTTAAATTTTTATAATTTTAATTTATGTAGACATATTATTTAAACTGTTATATATATTTCAAAAGTTAAGAACCTATAAATTTATATTTTTTTTAGTTTTTATCATTACAAATTATGACTATATTTTTTTTAATCTAATGTTTATTTATTTTAATTAACCATTAAACTTTTGGATTGATTTAAAAAATAAAGTGTCATTCTTCTTTACATATTTTAATGTTCCAATTAATTCTCTACATCATAATAAATTCCTAATTCCGACTTTCTCACAGTAAATTAATCTCTACAAACAAAATTAATATGCTAGCGAGTTAACTTAGATTTCATCTCACGGCAGATGGCCAACTTACCAGGTTATTTCTCTTGGATGCTGAATCTTCTCGGTGATATATGGCCATAGACAGCTCTTGTGAATGGTACTCATCCGAAGCATCAAATGAATCTGGGCGATCAAACTTACTCCACTGATTCTGCACTGAAAGCTTAGAAATTTCAAGCAGCTGATGGCCCCTAGAATTGACGCATCCCCCACAAAACTCTTTATTTTCCTGGTTTGTGGAGTCCAAATTATTCCTTGAATTTAATGTAGATGGTTCTGATGGATTGAAAATATGTCCTCTTGAAATAGTTCGACAATGGGATCGAAATGAAGCGTCATCTTTTCGGGTTTTTGCCCATGCAAATCCACTTGATGTTGAAACTTGTAACGGTCCAGAAAGGGGAATATCTCCTTGAGAAGCATTCTTCGTATGGGAAGCATCTTCAGCTTTACCACTGGATGACTTCTGTGCTTTGCCACCTATTATAATCTTCTCTTCTTCATGGTTGCGGAAAGATCTACCATTGACCTTCTGGGAAGTCTGAGTTTGACTTGCTAATTCCTGCAAGTGCAACAAGTGAGAATTATTTTAAGCTAATTAGCCCATTACTGTAAACCAATGTGCATGCGCATAAGAAGAAATGCTAAGATGCAGAATTGAAAGTAAAGACAGACCTCTGCTGGGGCTAGTTTACTGAATCCCACTGGCTTTCTGGATGGTTTTCTTGTTTCAGTTCCACGAACTCGTCCACTAATCTTTTTCCTAAAAGTCCATTATAATTTCATGAAAAAAATCAAGAACAATATACAAATAATGCTAATGAAAATGGAATTGTGAATAATAGATTTTGTTCGATTTAATTTGTTAAAGACTGTTGATTCACTGAATTTTTCTGTTTCAAATCCTTTAAAGATATATATAAAAAAGACAACATAGCATTAGGATCCAGCTAGTGGGGTCTGGGGATGTTAGAAGTAATAGTTTTGCCGCGGCCGTGCAGAGAGACTATTTTTGAGGGCAGATATGCTAGAAAACATAGTTGGCAGCCTAAAGGAAAATCTATTGGCTACCCGAAATTTTATTCTCTTCGTTTTTTTTTTTGTAAATGCTTTAATATTGACAAATTGAACTTCTTGAACATTGTTACGATTTCATTTTTTTTGTATTTTCATAAATCATAAAGTTTGGATATCACTCTAAATATTTTCTAATTCCGTTACTCTGGTGTCTAGGTTCTCCTTAAAAACATCTCAATAAAATAATCCATGGAAAAATCTAGAAGTTGAAGAGAAGAAATATGGACGTTATAAAACAGTAAGAACTATTCCCTTCTCATTTTAATCTCTCCCTGAGGCCAAAACTAGACCCTGATCAAGTTTTCAAACTAAAACAAACCTTCTATCACAGATTGGTTAAAACTAAGTGAAATGCAAATGCAGGCATTTTCTTGATTTCACCAGCCAAATAAGAGGTAATCCAGAGACATCAGTTGAATATGTAACAACTAAAGCATTACTTTCGAATAACTCTGCATAAAATGTGAAGTGAATATTTGTCTCACCTTGACTCTTCCCTGTGTTTTGCATCGATTTCCTTGCTAGGTGGGTATATCGGCAAGCTTGATGGGTCACACGCATAAGGTTTTGTTTTGAAATACTGAAAGTGATAAAGGCCGTTGTATCAGAGTACAGTTTTAGAAAAGAGTTCATATCATATTTCAATGACTCACATAATCATAAATTTTGCAGATAAATGATGAATGGCTTTGTATCTAGGAATAATGTCATAAAAACGAATTGATTCACATGATGGATATCCACCAAAAATATTGGCAAGAGAAATCAACAGATAATGCAAGAAAGATTAATGCTATGCATAACTAATGATATGCACAAAATTAACCTACTTCCGATGAAAGAGCAGATGTAGCAGTCCCACGTTTGTATGGTTCTACAGAAAGAAGAGTTTGTAGTAGATGTATACTGGTAGCTGGCAAATCTTTAAAGGATTGTCGAAGGCAACTATCATATGGTTGTTGTGGCTTAAATAACGTTGCATGAGGAAGTTTAGTCTTTTTCCAGTATTCATCAGGTGGTGAGCCACAGAGCTTAAAAATTTTGTGCAATTGTTCAACCTGCATACGTAACAAAAATGAATTTAGAAGAGTTTCAAAACAACAAATCAAACAGTGTCAATTTTCATTTCCAACTGATTCATTTATTAACCACAAAACTGACTAGCATCCGGTCTAACATTTTGAAAATTAATGCTAATAGGTATCATACATATTCTTTAGTTTGAGTACATTCTCCACTTTACCTTTTGAAAATATAGAATGGGGGAAACCCTAAACTACCGAGCAGGCAATGATAGCAATCTAAATGAACCTATTGATAGATTGCAGTGAAACCTCTTGCAATAGGTATGGGAACTAAACTTCTGCTCTGTTAAATATTTGACTGCAAAAGTATGGAATTATAAAAGCTTCTACCATGTAAACATGAAGGCATGTTGGAAAATAAAACATCTCTATTCTGAAAAAGAAAAAGGAACCTTTGTCATAGGAAGAAAGAGGATATCAAAATTACAGTATCATTTCCATATCAGTTGTTTCCTTATGTGTTGAGGCATTATCAAATTTCTTCATTCTTGTACATTATCATATCAGAGTTATTTAAGATTTACCTTTGACTCATATCAATAGATTAGCCATCTTTTTCTAACAAAAATGTAACAACTTCACTACATTAACATGCACCATAACAGGGCAATTCATACATTTTGGTAAGGCTAATACCTCCGTTCTCCCCTGAAGTATAGGCTTCCCAACAAGCAGCTCCGCATAAACACAGCCAACACTCCAGAGATCCACAGCCGGACCATAGTCCGTCGAACCAAGCAAAAGCTCTGGCGGCCGGTACCACAAGGTAACAACACGACTAGTCAGAGGTTGCCTGTGCCCAGAATTGACATAATTCGCCAAGCCAAAATCCGCTACCTTCAAAACCCCTTCATTATTTACCAAAAGATTCGACCCCTTAATATCCCTATGCATGACTCCCCGCAAGTGACAGTGCTCAAGACCAGCCAACAACTGCTTCATGTAGCACTTAATCTGCTCCCACAACAAAATTATTCCACCCATTCAACAATAGAATCACCAATCATATCACACCCCACGACAATACATTAATTACTTGTATTACTATTACTAAAAAAAAACTTGGATAAAGTATCCTAGTTACTTTTGGTACTTTAGTTAAAACTAAAGTGTCACTGTATTCTAAATTAATATTACTGAACTGTTAAAACTAGTTCACAGGATAAAAGTTGTCTTCTATTTATATCACTAATGAATATAGAATCTCCATCGTACATCCTCATTTCAAAGATTAAACAGCTTGAACAGTAAAATTTGTAAAAGTGAACATCACAACTACGAGTGATCTGACAACGAACTACAAATTTAGCAACAATTACCAAAATAAACTGCTGCAATCTTAAGAATTTTAGATTTTGATTTAACGGAAAAACTAATCGGCAGAGTCATAATCATAATGAATCCTGCTTATATAAATATATACATATATTCTTTTGCCCGTATTCACAGGTGGATATGAGATGGAAACGAGATGCACAAAAGAAACCTGCTTCTGTGTTTCTTTGAAAAATGTGATTAGTTTAGTAGTACCTGTGGTTCAGTGAATTTGATATCAGGGGAAGACAAGAGCCCTGTGATGTCATGCTCCATGTACTCAAAGACGAGGTAAATGCTACACGACAGCCTCGAAGTAATCAAGCCCTCAAGCTTTATTATATTGGGATGATCAAGGCGTCGCAGAATCAATATCTCACGCGCCATGAACCGCACACTCTCTGGTTCGAAATTGTCGAACCGCACCTTCTTCAATGCCACTATCTTCCCCGTCTCAAGCTCCCTCGCCCGAAACACACTGCTATACGTTCCCTGCCCTATCTGTCGACATCAACCATCACCCACAAATTACTTCATCATCATCATCATCTTAATAATAATAATAATTACTATTACAATAATAATAAACATAACAAGTAATAATAATAAATTAACAATAAGGTTAGTTTAACTTTTGTTTATTAGGTGACGGTTCACCTTCTCGAGTTTTTCGAAGGCATCGGCGCAGAGGGGGACCCAGCCGTGAATGGCTTCGCCGGCGACGGCGCTGAGCCACGCTGGCCAGCCGGCGGCCACGTGTTCTCCCTGAACATACTTGTGAAGGTTCCCCAACCTGAAGCTCAACGAGTCGCAATTGGAACTCGTTCTCCCCGACTCACCGACCTCGCTCTGACTCGCTCCCCCCGACTCGGTCCTCTTCTTGCTCCTCTTCTTCTCCTTCCTCTCCGACTCGCCCAGGACCGCAGCATTGCTCCGAAACGCGCCCGAGTGGTCAATCGCCGGCGTCACGGACACCGCCTGCTTCGAGCTCACACACCCCATGGATCCCGGTCGGATCCTCGGCCCAATTCAAACTGCCACACGCAGTCTATGCCACGCGTCTTTTATACTTGTGCGAAGAAACAAAGAAACAAAGCAAGAAACACAAAGCGAAGCTGAGCAAAGCAAAGCGATTCAATTAGCAAAACGCAGAAAGTGTTGCTTTGTGTTTCTCAGTCTGACTGCTGCGGCAATTGCGGGAGACCGGGGAAAAGAGATTTAATGAGGAAGGAGGATTATAAATTTTAATTTTTTTTTTAAATAAATAAATTGAAACACTACAAAGTGGATCCACTGGTAGTACCTATAAGCAGAGGCTTCAATATGCATTAAAAAATGGAGAAAATTTGGATAAAGTTAACCAACAATAGTTAGGCAATCTTACTAGATCACAGGTAAAATATTTTTGGATACGCAATTATATTTCATAAGCTATTTTATTGTATACATTGATAAATAAAGGTAAAAATTTAATTTTACTTAAAAAAAGGTATATTTTCTTGCAACAGTATTAATCACCAGAAATAATAACTTTTTGGGATAAAACTGCTTCATTTAACACTGGTCAATCCATATTTTTAATAATTTTGTAGAAATTAAAAGAAAAAAACATGGGATGAAAAAGCCTGAATCAACGGAGGGAGGGACCTATAATGGAAAAACGGTGAGTGCGTGCAAAAAATGGTGTTTGAAAGAGCTTATATATTCTCTGCATTTGTTTGCATTCGTGTTTTGTTTTTTGTTTTGTTTTCGTGTTGTGTTCTTTGGTTGTGTTGGGTTGTTCCGAAATAGCCAAGGGAGGCGAGAATCCATGCATGGCAGAGATTTGGCTTGCAGTAGCTGTGATGTGTTGTGGGCAGCTTCTTCTTCCGTTTACTTTGGATTTTGTGAAGCGCGTGGCACGTGATCGTGTAACTCACTGATTCGTCTGCAAATGATTTGATTAATTATTTAATTAATATTCTGTTTTGCTTTTCACACTGGTTGGTGTTGACTTGAAGGGTACTTGATTTGTCTCCTAATTCTTAATTTCGGTTTCCTTAATTTTAAATTTAGAGGTTTTACCACTTCACGCCATGGTGGGGATGTGAAAGAGAAACATTCAGAAACATCCAATTGATTTTTGTTAATTGGGAAGAATGGTTAAATTGGTAATTTGGTTTTGTTTATAGAGAAAGATGAGAAAGAAAAAAAAAAAGATGGATGAGGTGTAGACTTTACATTTCTAGATCTTCTTTTCTTCCTCTCCCACCTCTGACAATTCCTCTTTACTTTCATCACTCTCATGGCCCACACATTACTGAGTTCATCTTGAAAGGTAAAATAATAATAACAACACCAACAATGGTGGGCCAAACATTTCTCTGCTACCAAATTCTCCATGGTGTGGTGCCACTCTGGAAATGCAACTTCCACCATGTTCACATTCACCTTACTTGTACTTAATCAAATTCACACTTCAACTTGGAATTGAATTTATTATATACGAAACTAATTTGTAAGACTCTCTGAGCCTTGTGATGTGGGACTTGGGAATTTTCAAAAGTGGGTGTGAAGGGTAGTGATTAGGGTTGGAAGATTAAAGCGCACTGAATCAGTAGTTTGGGTCCATCATGTCACCCAGCAGGAAATTAGTCCAATTCATCTCATTCCAATTTGATTATCACAAATTAAGTTTCTAACTATTGCCATTGCCACCCCCATTCAACCCTCCTCACACGAACCAGAGCAATGAATGGTGTTAAAGTTCAACACCTAAATCAACTCTTTTATTTGTTGCGTGTTTGGTGGAGGGGGTGCATTTATTTTTAATAATGAAATTTTATTATAGAAATATTTTGGTGGTTATAGAAAATTCAAAGTTATATTTATTTTAAAACTAATAGCAGCAAATAATATGTGCCCTATTGTACATACTTTTAACATTTTATTATTTTATTATTACTATTCAAGAAGTACACAATGAACTGTGCATGTTGCTTAAATAAGCTGTGTACTACTTTAAACCTTACCATTGTTACACATGTTTAAATACTTTGCACAAAATAATTACTTCCATGCTAAGATTACCGATGTGAGCTTAATTTAAGTATATGAATGTCATAGTTAACCTGTATATTATAATGTTTAAAATAATTTCTTCATTGATATTTTTTCTTTACAAACATAAACAAGATATACGTAATGTGATATAACAATCAATTTTATTAAGCAATGTTTCTTTCTTAGTTTGAAATACATTCTCAATAAAAAAAATAGAGAAAATAACAATAAGTATCTTGAAAGTACCAATAATAATTTTAAGTTGGGTTGATATATAAGGATTTTATACATACAATTGATAGATATTAAATTCTTAAAGTAAAGTTTGAGTAAGAATTGTGTTACTTTACATTGAAATCAATTTGACACTCATCGCAAACTTGATAGTTTCTTGCAGCTAAAGTACATATTTTTTTTTATCTTTTATTTATTTGTCAAATTGTTCATACAGATTTTTCCTTGGAAACTTGGGAAACGACATGCCGACCAGCCGGTTTCATGACTAAGTCAAACAACTGAAAAGCAACTTTTAAATCCGGTGCATGCTAATTAATTCTCTATAGTTGAACATTAATTATTATAATAAGAGTTTGCACTTCAATTATTATTTTGGTCATTAGTTACTCTCGATATTGTTAATTTAGAATGGTGAATATCTGTTATGGAAGCTTTAGAAATGATTAAGCATGGTGAATCTATAGATTTACAGGGAAAGATGAAAAACATAATGATTTTCAGTATTTTTTGGTACTCACAGGGCACTCACTGCACTATATTTCTGTAACAATTTAGTGTCACAAGGTATGTTAACCGATGTTCGGTCAAAAATAATTAAAGAAAATCATTAAATTTTTAAGAATTCATTAATATTAAATAAATTTTAAAATTAACTATTAATACAATTTTCTTTTATTTAAAGAAAAAAATATCCACAAATATTATAAATATTATATGATTGAGCTTTAGTGATTTTAATCGATTAAAGATAATATTTAATCAATTTAAATAAAGTTTTTCAGCATGGTTTCAACTCTTATTATAGTGATTAACATTTGAGGTTTTCTATGGATGATTTTCTTTTTTTTTTGTTGTGAAGGTTTCCTTATATGATTTCAGCACCAACATTGTTGTTCAGTTTAAAAAATTAAATTTGAATTTTGTCTTAATCACCCTTCAATGCTCAATAACAACTATGTCACTCAAGCTATTCATTCTTCATTTCTTTCCAAAAGTGTTGTAATTCACCAAAAATGCATTAGTTTTACAATTATTTGATATTCAATACATTATCATGTAATTTCTAAGTAAAAAAGTTGATTCATTTTCGGTCAAAATAATCATATGCAACTCAAGTGTAAAAAACATATATAAAATCAACTAATCACACACTTATGAAGAGGTATTTAGAGTTTTATCATACTAAAATTACGTTTTAATTTGTTAATATTAACATTAACATATTAAAACATAGTATGTTAAGAATGATTTTAACATTATTAACTTATTGAAACATAATGGTTCATAATGCACCTAAGATTTAGTGATTTTAATAAATTAAAGGAACAATTTAATTGATTAAAACAACATTAACTTGAAGTGTGAGAACCCTTTTTTTGCTTTTCTCTTTCTATGTACTCTCCCTCTCTCTGCTACCATCCGCACATAAACATCACTCCACTCACCTTGCACTTTTCTTCCTCACCATTTTCTCTTCCCTCTCTCTAACAAACAAGGGGGTTTGGGCTCCAATTCAGTTTCTGAATTTGCTTTCTTCTTTCTGTAACAGCAATCCAATCTGAGACTAGCACAGAATCTCCTCCCCAAGTTGTTCATTCCATCCCTACGCGTAACTTGGTCTCAATTTCTCAGTTTGCCTCCAAATTTTCTAAAATTTTTGGGTGCTTCAATCTTTTTGAGTTGAACTAGGATTTATACTTACGTTTAGAAATTCCTTTCCAGCTCCTTAGGTGCTGAAATCGAATCATCTTCCGATTGAGAGCTGAATTTTCTTATGATCATTGAAAAGGTAAAGGAAGCTAACATTTTTACTCAAATTCGTATAGAAATATGTTTGATGAGTCTGAATTGCATGTTTAAGTGTTGAAATGATATTTGAATTGCATGAATTGGTGAGTGATTAATTTGTGTATGAAGAATCTGGGCTACTGCATGTGGGAACAGGTTCGTAATCTGGTATTTTCGCCTAGGTGAGTGACTCTCGCCTGAGCGAAAACACCAGGAAACCCACCCATGTTCCTACGCGAAGCCTCGCCTATGCGAGCTGAGGTCGCTTGAGCGAGAGACACTCTCGTCTAAGCAAACCAACTTAGCCTGAGCGAGAGTTCGCCCAGGTTTTTATTTCTTGCCACTGTTAGGGTCTCGCTCAGGCGAGACTGACTCGCCTAAGCGAGATGGCCTCTCGCCTGGGCTAGATTGTCTAGCTTGAGCGAGAGCCACTGCAGTGGGGTGCTTCAGTTGCTGTTTTTATCAGTGAGATTATATGTTTTAATGTGGTTTTGTGCAACTAGTCTCTTATATGCTTGGAATGTCATTATCAATGTATTGCGTGATGAAATTGGATGAATATGAATTATGAGGAGTTGTGGTTGGAATAGAATTTCAAGGGAAATTCAGGTGAACTTGTTAGTGTGTGTAAGGACGTGAGAAATTCATATCGGTTGGTATCCTGAAACTCCAATAATCATTCACGCTCAGATAGAGCAGAATGGATTATGTCGTGAGAAGTAGCAGGAGGTCCTAGTCTTTTGGACTTGATCAAGTCCTAGACGTGAAGGGGACTTACCTTGGGAACGGTCGGGTGAATACTCCTTGTGTCCAGACTCTGCAGAATCTGGAAACCGTTACAGGTGCAAGCCACCAAGAGCTCTAATGTCGCTTACACAATCTGGATATCGAGTCTAGAATTATATAATCGAGCTATATGTTATGAATGATATTTATATTGTGAATTGTATCATTTTCTCTTATTTCAGTTAGCTTACCCTTCTTGTTTATGTTTGCTTGCCCCTGTGTGTTCTCCTTGCAATGATCACCTACGGTTGGTGTTAGCAGAGCTGAATCCAGATGAAGATAAACCTCTTCTGAGCAGGAGTTGATGCTTTTACCGAGATTTTCCGCGGTAGTTTTTGGGTTTGATGCTGTGCAGTTTTGGAATGTGCAGTTTAGCCTTTTTCTTGTACCTAAACTTGCCATGAGTGTTTCATGTAGTTGTTGGATGACTCTACCAGCTATATATATATATATATATATATATATATATATATATATATATATATGTATGTATGTATAAAATTTTATATGACAGTTATATCTCACTATCTGCTTTGCTTGATCATAATATAAGGTTTGATTTGGTAGTGTGAAAGCTATTAAATGGGGTGTTACATGAAGAACTTATAGATTTAAGTTATTATGATAGTTAAATCACTAATCTAATTAATTAAAATGTTTTTTTTCAATCTTTCTAGATCAACCAAGATCATTTTAAATTATTAAAAACACTTTTTAATGAATTAAAAAAAATCACGAAGACAGGTTCTAAGATATTTGGAGAAGTTTTTTATATGTATAATAATATCAAATCAAAAGAAAAATTACAATGATATCCTAGTCAACACAAATTGAGCAAAACCACTTATAAATTTTCTCATATTATTTAATTATTCAATTCTCATATTATTTAATTATTCAAAGTGTTCTAGAGAGTAAAAAAAAGAATTAAATTCATCAAATACTTAAATAATATATCAATGCATCTAATAATTTTATGAGGTGACTATTAAAAATGACAATTGATCACGTCGTATATGGGTAATGTTTATCTATTACCAAACTCGTTATCTACCGGATATCCTTAAAAACATATCCACAATTTTTTTTTATATTATTGGATATTTATAAATACCGTGAATATATATATATATATATATATATATATATATATATATATATATATATATATATATATATATATATATTTACTTAGACAAATTATAGTATAAAATTATATATAATATTAAAATTTTTTTAAGTAATTCTTTACAATATTTACTTAGACAAAAAAATATAATTTTATACTACAATTCAAATAAAATTTCACACTAAAATGTTAATGCAAATAAATTAAGTATTTCTAAAAAGTAAATTTCAGTGATTTTAATCAAAATATAAATTTGAAAAATTATCTTTTAAAAAAATAGCTTTAATTTCATAGATGAAAATGAAAAAAATATAAATATATAAAATCAAATTCTAACAAAATTTTACTTATTAATATTTTTTTTTCCAATAATAACTTTATTTTGATCACTCAATTGATAAAAATAATATTCAAATTCAATAATAATTATTAATGGGTAGTAGGTATCCATGGATTGGATACCATGATATTATCCATTAAAGATCTTTATTTAATACCCATTAAATATTTTATCCATGAGTATTTCATGATACAAAATATTTTGTCTCTCTAGTTTAGGTGCAACATTGATAATAATATTTGATGTTTATGTAAAAACATGCTTTAATTGCTTAAATGGTTAAATACATTCTTTTTATCTCTTAATCTTGAGTGAAAATTGGTATTAGTCTTTCTTCGAAACTTTGATCTAATTTAGTGTCTCAACATAAAATGCGTTAATTTAGTCATTTTAACCAAATTTTGTTAAGTTTATTTAATATTTAAAATGCGTTTCATGGTGACATTTGAGTTGTTTACACCGTTTTATACATTTTCACTTCAATGTTAATTTAGAAACGCAATTGAAACGTCAAATATACTTAACCAAATTTGGTTAAAAGAACTAAATTCATGCATTTCTAAAGACGAAGGAGTAAATTGGTTCAAAGTTCCAAAGAATGACTAATTTTAGTTTTTACTAAAAGTTAAGGGACTAAGAACATATCTAACCCTGGCTTAAATTACTGATTTTACTAACTTATCAAATTGGTATTTTAAGAGCAGTAGTGGTTTAAAATAGCGAGACTCGATTATTTTAATATTAAAATATTTTAGTATAAATAGAATTGTTATAAAAGAGTTTCATTATTTTAAAACACAATCTCTCTAAGAGTTTTATCTTTCTGGTCATCTGATTGAAGATCCGAGACCGTATGATTGATCCTCTCGGCAAACTCTTCAAGTTAGATTGATTAGTTTCTCTATTCGCGTAAGTTGAGTTTATGCTCTCTTTTTGGTATATTTCTGTTTTTTGTTGCATGTGAGCCATCTTCTACTTGCATGCGTCATTTTAATCATCGATATGAGTCTTTGCTGATCAGTGATCATAATAGTATGTTTTGATCGTTCTTGTGATGTTTCTATGTGTAGATAGAGTATCATGTGGAATTAGAAACGTTTGACATTTGAAAATTTGTTTAAGCATGATATCAAGTAAGGGAAGTTAATTTCACTATTTTTAAGTTACAAACATGTTAGAATTATAGATTGCATGGTTGTACTATGCTTGGTTGTTCTATCTGAACTGTTAAATGATTTGTTATATGTGAAAGCTATGAAATCTAAGTGTTTAAATTATGTTCGTATAAAAATGTTAATGTCTAGTATTGTAATTGGGGTTAATTTGTATTGATGTTTGTGATATACTTGAGTTTGATATATGATTGACATTTGCAAAAGTTTTTGGGTTGTTTGGATTGGCTTGAGTATGCATAATTATGCAGAAAAAAGATTCTGCATAATTATGTAGACTTGTTGGGCGAGTTTTTGAGTTAGAGGCTTAGTGATTTGGGAGTCGCTGGATGATCATTTCTTGTTGGGCGAGCAATCTCATCGCTAGTCGATAGTGAACTATTCGCCCATCGAGAATATGTGTTCATTAAGCGAGTGGATCAGAACCTTAGTAGTTGTTGACTAATTTATTTTAGAAACTTTTGTAACTTTTATGAATGATTGATTTATAAATGATTAATATATGAGATGTAATATGGGATTGTTATATGAGGTTAAGTTGAGATTGGTTGATGGTAATCCAATGAGGATTAGTAATGGTTGTTGTAGTGTAAGCATTGATGTGGGAGTTCAGTTGGAAGTTATTCTGACACACTAATGACATTTCTCAAGTAGAGAAAGGTGGGACATGTGGTGAGAGGAACAAGAGGTCTTAGCCTAGGGGTTTTATCTTGACCAAAAGTGTTAACAGACTAACCTTGTGTGTGGTACTATTTACCACTCAATAAAGCATCGGATGCCACCACAAGTGCACAACTTACCAAGACTCGACATCAATGCTTGTATTCAGATAATTGAGTTGTAGCTTTTAATCTTTATATGAAATAGAGTGATGGATGTTATATGATCAATATAATTGTATTTCTAAATTATTTGATCTTTTAAAATCCTTTGTACATCGGCTTACCCTTCTTCTGTGTTTCTATCTTGTGTTTTTTTTTTGCGATGATCACCTATTCGGTGGGAGCATATGTGGTTGCAGTTTCATAGGCACCTTAAGGATGAGGAGCCATCTTTTAGTGTGGTAAAAGGTTTTAGAGAAAGTTGTTGTAAGTGGGTAGTTTGTGCTTATATCTATATTTGGTTTTTAGTTGGTTTGTTGTATTAATATACTTTATATATTGGACTATCTGTTTTGACCCTTATAGTGAGACATCATATTTTATTAGTTTTTAAGCTGCTAAAAAAATTGGGACGTTACAAAAAGTAAATATTTGTTAAAGATTAATTAATTTTTTGTTTAATAAACATAATAAAAATTAAATACATGCTCAATTATCTTAATTATAAATAAAATTCAAATAAAATTAAAGGAATTAATGTATGATCTTGGAAATTGGTTTTAAAGACTAGTAGTAGTTTTATATTGACACTTGATTATTTTAATATTAAAAACCTTTAATATGAATAAAATAATGTATAATTGAGTTTCATTATATAAAAACTAAATATCTCTCTAGAAAACACTTTTCTAGAGTTTTCTCTATTCTCTCTAAGTTTTTTATCTTCTAACTCTGTTTGACAATCAAAGACAGCCTCTATGATCAGAGCATCGAGTTCCACAAGGGTAGCCGATCAGAATCTCAAATAGAGTATGTTGGTCTTTTACCCTTTCTCTTTTATATTTATGTGCATGTGATTATCAGTTGGTTGCATGTAGTGTTTTTATGCCCTTTTTGATTTTGTATTGATCAATGATCATAAAGGTATGATCTAATCGTTTTGTGTTGTTCCTGTGTGTAAAAAGAGTACCATGTGAGAGTGATGGTCAATCTGTGATTCAAGAGTCTTATAGAGAGTTTCTTCAATTAGGTAAGGGAAGCTAATTTTAGTTGTTACTTGATTTGTTGTTTTGATTGTTGATTTTACAATTTAAAACTGTGTTGAGTGACCAAATTGAAATGTTTGATCATTGTTACTAATGAAAATGAGAGGAAGCATTGTTCATTTGCATGGTTGTGTTGTGTCTTGGAGTTAGATTTTTATATGGTAAGTAGTGTTGAATGTGGAATTTGTCTTAGTATGCCTAAATTGAATTTAGAATTTACAATGAGAATTGAATTTGTGAATTTGATGATATTGACTGATAAATTTTAAAGGTGTTTAACTATTAGTTTAATGTGTGTAACTATTTGTATGAATATGTGTGAATTGGGTGAGCATGGTATGCTCATATCCAAGGTGGATTTCACATATAATTCTTTAGGGTATGCATTGAAGTAAGGATTCAAAAATGGAGGTTATATTGACACTTTACTAATCATTCAAACTCATGTATAGAATAACGAGTTAGTTGGTAAGAGTAGCAGAAAGTCCTAGTTTAAGAATAGTTCCAAGGTTCTTATGACGGGAAGAGAGTAAAACCCATTGACAATGCCTCCATTGGCGGAACTTAGTTCTGACTAAGGGGAGTCATGGCTCCCTCAAAAGTTTTTTATTTTATTTTTTATATATAACTTATATATTTTAAAATTATACTATATATGTATTTTATATATTATTATATTATATATATATATATATATATATATATATATATATATATTTATATGTTAAGTTTTGAAAAGTTTTTTATCATTTCATTTATATATTATTTATTTATGTATTTTTATTGTTTAAAAAATAAAATGAAAATTAATTTGATGGATGTTTGTTAATAAAAAGGAATAGGATTTTGTCTATGTACATAAAAAGTATGATAGTAGAAAAAAAGATAAAAAGATATTGAAGAACAAAGAGATTGAGAGATGCATTATCATAATATATTTTATAAATCAATATTAATATTCTGTTATGATTTATGTATCTTAAATTTATGATTATCCTATTCTTATTACAATGTTTCTCCCAAATTAAGTTTTTCCCAAATTAGTATGAACTCTAATCAAGATTTTATGAATTCTTTTATGAAATTGGCATGAATTCCGATTATAGTTTTCCTCATATTAGTAGAATTCTAAATTATGAAACTTAGGGATTTTGTGTTTTGGGTTTAAATTTGTAAAATTTTATGAATGTATCTGGATTGCATTACGAATTTTGTTACACATAATAAATTAATTGAATAGTATTAAATTGGAATAGATTGAATTAATGTGAAAAAATGAATTAAGTAGACGAAATGAAAAGTTTATTTATTTAATTAAAAAAATATATCTAAAAAAATTTAATTTGGCACCCCTTAAATTTATGCCACTGAATGTCTCTGCATAGCATTAGAGACCACTGTAAGTGCATAATTTCCAATGAATTTGACATGACATCAATGCATGTTATGTTATCCAAATGATTGAGTCTGGATAAGTCTTTGATGTGTGATTTATAGATTTATATCTATTTTGAACGTAGTATGATATGCTAACATAATTATTGATAATATACTTTTTTGTAAATTAGCATACCATGTTGTATTTGTTGCTTTTGTTATGTCTTTATCTTTTTTATTTTTGCAATGATCACATTTTTAGTATGACCAATGAAAGATACATGTGTTAATCTATCATTAGGGGATAAGGAACCAACCGTATGAGCAGATAAGGAATCGTATCTTATCTGATGTATAATTTTGTGATATAGTAATGTAGTAGTTTAAAATGTATATATTATGTTTATTATGTTAATTATATTAATATAATTATATCTTTTTGGATAATTTTACTAATTGTAAACCCTAAACTAATATATAATATATTGTGGTTTATATGAATTATTAATTATGAAATGTCTTATTTAATATAAAAATAGGATGTTACAATTAATTTTTTTGTATTAAGATTTTAATTGTATTAAAAATGAAATTTAAGTGTCGAAGCTTTTGACTGAATTTTCATTGTGAGAAAGTTATCTAGGATCGTTTTAATCCTTTTAACATGTGGGGTCTGTGTGACATGTGCCATAACTATATTAAGCCTCCTTAATTATAGAATACCTTTTGCAGCACTCACCCAAACAACAAAAATTATAGTAAGCCATAATTGTTGCTTCCCATGAGTTAGTCAAAATCGAAACCAATTGCACCCATAAAAATCACAAAATGTTTGAATACCAAAACATAAATTTTTATTTGGATATAAAAAGTACCATTTCATCATCAATGTGACTTTTGAGACTCTCATGCTTTTAATCATTTTTTGTTAGGCATTAAAGGGTCTAAATGTCATCAATTATTTTACAGCTCATGTATTTAAGGTAACTTTGATAAGATAAAAATAATGAGTTATTTATTTATTTTATTAAATATATAAACTTGATTACTATAAAATATTTAATAAGTATTTTAAATTAGTTTATTTTTGGAGTCTGTTTAAATTTTTTCATTATTTTTCCTTTATTTTTTAATATTTTTTATTACTTTTAATATATTATGTTCAGTGTTTGTAATGAGATTTTCATGTTTAAAATACTGAATATTAGATATTTATTTTAATTACTTTACTATTTTAATATTTGATATATGTAATTTAAATTGTTTAAAATAAATAGAAATCTAATTTAAGTAACACTCATTAGATCAATTTGTTTCAATGAAATGAATCATTAACCAAAAAATAGATATGATTTAAAGAAAATAAATTCAACCACTAACAATTAAATAAAATAATATTTACTTTTAAAAAGTAAAATTTACAATTACACAATAAATTTTAAAAAAATATATAAATTTTATTTACATAATAATATTATTGTAATTATATATTTTTTATATTATTTTAAAATGTGTTACAATTTATTTTTTTTCATTAGTACAGTACTGATTATATTTACTTATATATTACGTGTTAATTCATGATTTTTTTAATTTTTTTTAGTTTAACTTTTTTATTTTTTGAAAAAAATATGCTTGATGTGAAAAATCTACATTAACCATTATAATAAATTATAACAATATCAATTAGCTTATCAAATACCTTTTTTTTTTCAAATATATCCTGACAATTGCATATATGATTATGCACTTTAGGAGGGAAAAAAAACGCCAAACAAATTATTCAACCAGAAGTAAAAAGTACATTAAAATGCTAAAATCTTTTATTTTTATTTTTTTTATAAAGAAATGGATTCAATTGTTGAGATGAAGTATTGGTGTGTATTAAGTGTTATTAGATGACATTGTTGATAACAACCTACCACAATTACTTAATTTAAACATGCAATATAATTGTTATAAACATGAAGTGAAACTATGATAATTAATTATAATATATTTAAGTATATTTAGTGTCACATTTCTTTATATTAGTGTTATATAAAGAAATATAAAATCAATACACTAACTTACAATAAATTGGCAATTGTTTAGTCCATGTCATTCATAAAAAGTTACATTAAATAATTTATCCTCTTAACCAAATCATAATCAATTTAATCCTAATTATAGAGATTCCATTAACATTGTTTTCGTAATTGTTACAAGTTAACTACTTTCTTCATAGACCTCTCAAAGCTGAGAGACACAAACCCCTAATTAGTCGTATCAATACTAATACTTTCAAAAATACACTTATGGATTTCATAATCTAAAAGTCATTCTTTAATTCTAACATCTGAAATTTTTTTATCACATATTTTGCATTATGTGCAGAACTTATAAAAACAAGGGTTAAATATGTTTTTGTCCCTTAATTTTGAATCAATTTAATTTTTCATCTTTTGAAATACGTAAATTTAGTTATTTTAATAAAATTTTGTTAAGTTTATTTAACATTTGAAATGTGTTTCATAATAATATTTGACTTAACATTAAAGCAAAAATATGTCAAATAATATAAACAACTTAAATACAATCTTAAAATGCGTACGAAACATTAAATAAACCTAACAAAATTTGATTAAAAAAATTAAATCCAAGTATTTTGAAAAATAAAGGATTAAATTGGTCAAAAGTTTCGAAATGAACTAATTACAAAATTTAGTGAAAATCAAGGGACCAAAAACATATTTAACCTTAAAAACAAAAGAGTCAATATAATTTACACATTTTCATGGGGGTGCAGGAGAGAATCATGGGGATGTAAAAAGTAATTCCCAGGTGACAAAACTAGGTTGGACAGACTTGGGCTTATTTATGAAGCTGCATAAAAAACTACAATAAGGCCATCCTTTTATGGACAAAAAGCACACTCTTCCATCATCCACGAGAACGTATCTTCAAATCTTCAAACATTGAAGAGTTAGTAGAACTCTTTTGAAGGTCATAGATATCAAAATATAAATGCTGTTTTACGTTTTTTTTTTTCGCCTTAACTTTTGTTGTGCAAATTTAATGTTAAATCTCTTAATCTTTTTAGAATAGGCTTAATAATAGCAACAATTTAGGGATATTTTTATTTTTGAACTCTTTGTATTTTCGTTAGAAATTGTATCGCATATTCCTTTCCGCAATTAGAAGTTATTGTTTACAATAACTTTATTCTCACTACATTCTTCTATTTTGTTATCAAATATTATTTTAAATTACTAAATGTAAACCAAATACATGAATAGACTTTAGAAAATGGACATCTCGGTTCACTAGAATTAGATCCCACAAATCAAATGAAAAGATGTTTCAACTCAACCTCACTTAAAATGAATTTTTTTTTTGGGGGATACAACTTGACTTTATATCAAATCAACAAGTCATTTTGATCTGATTAAGAGAAAATTAAAAAATTCAAAACATATAAATAAAAAATTAGTTATTTTTCAAATTTTAAATTACATAAATGAAACTTATATGTGCAAATATTTTGATAAAAATGATAATAGTTTTTAATTTCTTTAAAATTAATTATTAAAAATTTAAAATGGGTCACACTACTAAAAATTCTTATATTACATGAGAATTTTCTTGCAAATTTGTTAAAAAAATTTACAAAAAAAAATCTTGCTATTTTTCTAAGAATTTAATTGACAAGTAATTTTTTCTGGTAATTATTTTCTACAAAATTATAAAATTCGTAAGTATTTTCAACAAAATTCGTTGTGAAAAGTATTTTATACAAAATATTTTGCAAAAAAATTGACAGTAATTTCCTACAAAGTTTTTTCCATAAAAAAATTTATAAGTATTTTTTAAAAAAAATTAAAACAAAATTGGCAAAAAAATATAAGTTCTTTTAGTAATATTACAATTTAAATTCATTAGACTATCGAGTTAAATGGATAAAACTAAAATCTGTTTACTTCAACATAGATTCATTATTTTTTCAGACCCATCTCATTGTATGAACTAGTTAAGTCAATCCATCATTCTAAAGAAAACAAGTTAGACATGGTTATAGAAAGTGCCAAAAACAAGAATATGATAATAAAAATAAATAAATAAATAAAGAAGAAATTTGAATTTATTTTTGATTTGTAGGAAATTGTTTGGTGGCAATAATTATTATGTTTGGCAAGTTAGACACTCCACTTGTGTTGGAAGTCTTTGGTCCCCCTTTGACGGGGTAAAGCAAAATATTCGTAGGTTTGAGATTAGTTAATGGGAATGAATGAATGAATGAAAGTGTGTGGTTTTCAACTTCCACAAACGTGTGCCGGTGAAGTGCTAAAAATAGACTAATCTTTTCTTCTCAAATCTCATTTTACCATACATTGTTCAGATAAAGAGGAACAAAATGAAGGTTAAAGTCAACATTTGCATATTCACATTTTCAATGCATTTCCAAGTGTTTGTCTCCATCTCAAAACTCGTTTATTCAAATTTACGCACCATTTACTCTTCCATTCTCAAATCAAAGCAATGGCAAATTTTTTCTTCTATTTTTTATATTAATTACATATCCTTACATATACACGCGAACAAGATAAGCAAGTAAAACGAGTAAATAAGATATTAATCACAAAATTCGATTAATTTTAAAAAAAATAGAAGATAATATTCAATTTAAAAAAAAATAAAAGATTTAATTACTCTTTTTGATTCATGTCTAGATTTAAAAATGTTAAGTTGGTTCTCCAATTTTTTGTAGTCTCAATTTAGTCTTGATTTTTGAAAAACTTATGCAATTTGATTTTTTTCGTTAAATTTATTAGGATTAAATATGTTTTTGGTCCTTCAACTTTCAGTGAATATTGGAATTAGTTCTTCTTGAAAACTTTGAACCAATTTAATTCATAAACTCTGTAAATACGTGAATTTAATCATTTTAACCAAATTTTATTAAATTTATTTGACATTTCAAACACATTTCATTATACTATTTTAGTTTGTTTCTACTGTTTGACATATCTTCGTTTCTAATGTTAGCTGAGAAAGACATTTGAAACGTCAAATAAACTTAAAAAAAAATTGGTTTAAAGGATGAAATTTACACATTTCTAAAGATAAGAGACTAAATTAGTTCAAAATTTTCAAGAGAGACTAATTTTAATTTTCACTCAAAGTTGAAGGACTAAAAACATATTTAACCCAATCTATTAAATTGGATTGATAAATTTTTAATAAATTTAATATTAGGATTATGTTAATTATACCAACAAAACAAACTACTTATTAACAATTTCAATTTTAATATAAAATTCTTGTTCTGTTAAAGAAAAATTAATAAAAATAACTAAATTACATTCATTTCCTAAAAATTAGGGCAAAATTGATAAATAAAAAAAAAAAAACTATATAACTAAGATAATATTTTTGAATGAAAACAAGGACTAGAAAATTAATTAAATCATATAAAAATTATGAATATTCAATAAATAGAAAACATCCAAAAGTTTATCAAAACATTCAAACTGAACTAAACATTTGTTATTTTATATATGAAGCCAAAATATGTAGTGATTTGATTTGGTTGGGGATTTTACATGATAAGGCGAGTATTGTATGGGTGTGATGTGATCTGGTCAAATTTTTATGTTTATTAAATGAGTGGGTAGTTAATGGTACCAACAACAATTGTCATACCTACGTATATGTTCCTCGCAACCCAATTTGTGTAATTTTTGTACACGTGTGAATCAATTGACCATGGGGCTTACTTTTCTCAGAAGGAGGAATATTTTTACAAGTAGGGGTGTTTTATTAGTTAGTTAGGAATTATAATTTGTATAATCAACATATTAAATGATACAAAACATATTTTGCATTCTGACGTTTACACTTTAATTCAAGGAAGACTTTAATAAGTATTTTTGAATAATAAATTTTAAATATTGTTTTCTGTGAAATTCAATATTTTATTTTATTTTATTTTTCAAATTAGTTCATTTTATCATTTTCAATTATTTCATCTATATATCTGTGATTTTCATGTTTCTATTTTTATAGTATCTTATATTAAAAATCAACATTTTAATAGGACATTCGTTTTTCATAGGAAAAATAATATTGTTTTGTTACGCTTAGGAGTTTTAAAATTATTTATATAATTGTTATATTTACTATTATGTTTTTATTCAAACCTCAAATTTAATTTTTTTAATCTTTCACATACGAAGTAATGAGTTAGTTCCAGAAAAGAGAGATAGAGTAGAGTTTTGTTTTTTTTTCTTTAACAAAACTAGTTTATATAGATGTTAAAAGAAAAAGAATCAAATCAAAAGTCACAACAGCACAATCAAGCTTGCAGCCCCTACAGCCATAACGGTTTCTTTTGTCTGTTTCTACAGCTCTATTTTGTAGTACATAGGAGATGATTCTTAAAACAAATGAGGTGTACCACCTATGTGTTGTATATATTCACTGTCATTGCTATTGTCAAGATCACAAAATAAGAAAAATCATTCTCTCTTTTTCTCTCTGTTCAAGCCTTTACTGCTTTTGGCTATTTTTCTTTTATGGTATCAGAGCTCCTCTTGGAGCTCTGCTAATACCTTCCCCTTTTATCATGTCCGAAGTTCACTTTCTGTCTTCGAATACTACACTTCTCTCAAATCTCATTGGGAAGAACTTGATAATTATCGCCCATTCCCTGAATGCGAATGTTCTGCCAAGACCTATCACCAACAGGATTTTATTATTCGTTTTCTCAAAGGACTGGCGAATGGGTTTTCTGTCGTTCGTTCCCAAATCTTACTCATGGACCCTTTGCCTCCGATTTCTCGCGTGTTTTCCATGGTTGTGCAACAAGAGCGCTAACACTCTCTTCCCCCTATCGCAGAAGAATCAAATATTTTTGTCAACTCGGGGTCCACGTCTTCTGGAAAGGGACGCGGTGGTGGCAGTGGTGGCCCTCTCGGCGTTTCCCCAAGTGCTCACATGCGCAATACTTCCAACAAGAAGTGTGCGTACTGTCACCGCACTGGTCACACCGTTAAGACGTGTTATGCTAAACACGATTATCCACCAGGTCATCCACGATACCCAGGTCATCCTCGCTTCAATCCACGTGATGGTACTGTCTCTGTGAATAATGTCGCTCAAGAGGTCAGCAATCATGGCTCCAATACTTTCGCTGGATCTTCCTCTGGTTTTGGATTTCACATGACCCAGGCCCAATATCAAACCCTAATCAACCTCCTGCAGTCACAACCTCTTGATACAGATGGTACAAGCTCTGTCCAACCATCACGGGCCAACCTCACTCAAGTCACTCAACAAAGCCCACAATTATTTTATAACCCTAAGTCTGGTACTTCGTTTGTTTTTTGCACCACCTCACTCACACAACCACATAATTATCACTTTTTGTCCAACACACACACCGTCCCTGTCACAGACTCACCTGTCACACACTCACCAAACAACATTTCATGGATTATTGATTCTAGGGCAACTGATCATATTGCCTCCTCTTTGAACCTTTTTCTTCATTACTCTAAAATCAAACCTGTCCAAATAGAATTACCCAATGGAAATGTTGTTTTTTCACATTTCTCTGGTTCAGTTCAATTCTCCCCTAAATTTGTTCTTCATGATGTCCTTTACGTTTCTGATTTTACTTTTAATTTACTATCAATTTCCAAACTCATTTCTTGTCTCAATTATTTTTTAACCTTTTCTGATGTCAATTGTTACATACAGGAGATGAGATCTTTGAAGATGATTGGTTTGGGTAAATTAAAACAAGGCCTTTATCACTTGGACATTATCAAGAGTCAGACATCTCCTAAAGTCTCCTCCATCAATAATTTCACCATCCCTCCAATTACCAACACCAACCTTTGGCATTATAGACTAGGATACCTTTCCGAAAATCGTCTCAATATTTTGCATATGAACTTTCCTTTCATTTCTAAGCATGTTGATGACAATTGTGATATTTGCCATTTAGCTAAACAAAAACGTTTGTCATATTCTCCAAGTTTTAATAGATCTTGCAAATCCTTTGATTTAGTGCATATGGATATTTGGGGACCATTTGCCAAACTCTTTATTCATGACCATAAATATTTTTTAACTATTTTTGATGACTTTAGCCGCTAAACATGGGTTGTTTTGTTAAAATCAAAAGGGGAGGTCCAAATGCACATCCAAAATGTTGTTACTTTGATTAAAAACCAATTCCAAACCACCATAAAGTGTATTCGGTCTGACAATGGACCAGAATTTCTCCAAAAAGATTTTTTTTCATCAAAAGGAATTTTACATCAAACAAGTTGTGTTTATACCCCTCAACAAAATGGACGTGTTGAAAGAAAACATCAACACATTCTTAATGTGGCCAGGGCACTCATGTTTCAATCTAATATCCCAAAGCATTTTTGGTCTGATGCTATAAAACATGTTGTCTTCCTAATAAATCGTGTTCCTTCTCCTGTTATAAAAAATAAAACCCCTTTCGAATTATTATACCAAGAACCTCCTGATTTTTCCATGATTAAAATTTTTGGTTGTCTTTGTTATGCATCCACAAATTCTCCACGTCAAAAATTTGATGCCCGCTTTAGACGTGAGATTTTTTTGGGTTTTCAAACAGGCACTAAAGGCTATGTCATTTTTGACATCAACAGCAAAGAAATATGCGTGTCAAGAAATGTTCAATTTAATGAGACGTGTTTCCCTTTTCTACCATCCAGCCAAACTCCTTAATCTAATCCCAAATATTTCAGCCCAAAACCAACCTTTGATTATGACACCAGCCCAACAAGCACCGCCCCACCTTTCTTTGAGTCACCTACTTTTCACATACCCCCAAACTCACCTACTCCCAATTGCAATCCCATCTTGCCTTCCCCATCACAAACTAGTAAATCTCCATCTCTCTCACCGCACCACCAACTCTCTTTCTCACAAAATTCTGATGCTCCAAACCTAGATCCAATATCACCTCTACCACGCCATTCTACCCGCGTCACCAATCACCCAAGATATCTTGATGATTATTATTGCAATATTTCTTCAAGTGATTCGACTCTTGTTCCCCACCAATCATCTTCAACGATCTTTTATCCCATCCAAAATTTTGTTGATTATTCGCACTTGTCTTCTTCTCACTCCCATTTTTTGATGTGTCTCAATTCTGAGCAAGAACCAAAAACATATCAAGAGGCAATGACTCAACCTCACTGGCAGGAGGCGGTGCAACTTGAAATTTTTGCCTTAATGGAGAACCAAACTTGGGAGGTCATTCCTACACCTCCCTCTGTCAAACCCATCGGGTGCAAATGGGTTTTCAAAATAAAAAGAAGACCAGATGGATCTGTTGAGCGCTACAAAGCCCGTCTAGTGGCTAAAGGATATTCACAAATTGAATGGATTGACTATCTGGAAACTTTCTCCCCTATTGTAAAAATGGCTACTGTAAGAGTTGTTTTAGCTTTGGCATCCATTCACGGTTGGGACTTGCAACAACTAGACGTAAGTAATGCTTTTCTTCATGGAGAACTTTCAGAGGATGTGTATATGGTGATTCCTAAGGGGCTTTCTGGTCATCCATCGAACCATTGCTGCAAATTGAAAAAATCTCTCTACGGTTTGAAACAAGCAAGTCGCACATGGTATGAAAAATTATCTCTTTTACTATTGTCATCTGGTTATGTTCAAGCTCATGCTGATCATAGTTTATTCATCAAAGTTATTGGATCTGCTTTCACTGCTCTCATTATTTATGTTGATGGCATTGTACTTACTGGCAACTGTACTTCTGAGCTTATTAAAATTAAAGCCATACTTCACTCTCACTTTCATATAAAGGACCTTGGTAAGTTGAAATATTTTTTAGGAATAGAAGTGGCTCATTCCAGCAAAGGAGTTTCTCTTTGTCAACGCAAATATTGTCTAAACTTGATCAAGGATTGTGATTTGATGGGTTGCAAGCCCTCTTTAACTCCAATGGATGATTCCTTGCGTCTCCATCAGGATTCTAGTGAACCTCTAGTTGACCCATTGTCATATAGATGATTAATAGGCCGTCTCATTTATTTGACCAACACAAGACCTGATATAACTTTTGCCACACAACAACTTAGTCAATTCATGGTAGCACCAACTTAGATTCATCTGCAAGCTGCTTTCAAAGTGATTCGTTATCTAAAGGGATGTCTTGGAAAAGGTCTATTTTTTAGTCAGAAGTCTTCAACACAACTTTTTGGATTTAGTGATGCCGATTGGGCCACATGCGTTGACACACGACGTTCCATCACCGACTATTGTTTTTTTATTGGTAATTCTTTGGTGTCTTGGAAAGCTAAGAAGCAATCTACTGTATCTCGATCTTCTGTAGAAGCAGAGTACAAGGCTCTTGCATCAGCCACCTGTGAACTTCAATGGCTCTCTTTCCTCTTTGAAGATTTGAGAATTCCTACTACTAAACGTCTTGTCCTCTACTGTGATAGCCAAAGTGCACTGCACATTGCTGCCAACCCAGTTTTTCATGAAAGGACGAAGCATTTAGAAATTGACTGCCATATTGTCCGTAAAAAATTACTTGCTGGTCTCATGCATCTCTTACCAATTTCATCATCACATCAATTAGCAGACATCTTCACTAAAGCTCTTCCTCCACGTCTATTTCACTCCAATTTATCCAAGCTTGAGCTTCTTGATATCTTCAAATCTCCAGCTTGTGAGGGGCTAAAAGAAAAAGAATCAAATCAAAAGCCCACAACAGCACAATCAAGCTTGCAACCCATATAGAAATATTTAGCCCTATGCATAACGGTTTGTTTTGTCCGTTTCTACAGCTGTATTTTGTAGTACATAGGAGATGATTCTTAAAACAAACGAGGTGTACCACCTCTGTGCTGTATATATTCATTGTCATTGCTTTTGTCAAGATCACAAAATAAGAAAAATCATTCTCTCTTTTTCTCTTTGTTCAAGCCTTTACTGCTTTTGGCTATTTTTCTTTTAGATGTGTCTTTTTTAAATGTATATTTAATAAAAAGTATGTATGGAAAATATATATTAAAAAGAGTTTACAACAACAACAAAAATGTAAAAATTTATTTTATATTTGTAATATATTATTATGCGCACTTAAACGATAGTTTTATGTGACATGTTTATCAAAAGTTTTTTTAAGAAATTTGGTTAGTAAAATTCTCATTCTTTTGTTAGTATAAAATGATAGAATAAGAGATAAAAGAAAATAAATATTTATGTTTAAAATTTTTATACTAGTTCAAATTACATTTAGTTTTCAACAAATAAATGAATTTCACTATGTAAACAATTATTGCAAATTACAACATAATATTTGAACCCCACTAAGTCTTGACTAAAAATAATCATCTAAGTAATATTTATAACTCAATCAATTCTAGCTCGTAACTTGTGTATTTGTTGGAATGCAACCAATCATGAGTAAACAATGTAAAGTATTTTTTTTGGAACATAAACATTTTTAGTAAAGAGTATTTTTTGGATAACAACCATTTTTGGCTAAACAAATAGTGTTGGTGTCATATACATTATTACAAGTTTGCTAAATAGAAAGAGGATTAGTGTCTTTCGACATACATAGATTATTAAAACTCTTCTAAGTTGCTAACGAACACAACAATATTCTTATAATGCTTTTACAGGACAAAAAGGATTTTAGTTTTGATTTTAGTTGTGTTTCAACGGGGACAAATTCAATGACTTTTTTTTGGAAAAAGTTACATAACTTTAGTTAATTTTCACGTGTTGAATGACCAACTTTAATTAAAAAAAAATTGAGAAAAGATAACTAAGGTTACGTGATTTTTTCTAGAAAAAAGGCAATGAATCTATTTCAATGTTTCAACACTTCATGTTTGTTATCCTAATTCTTTTAATAAATGGGTGATTTTATACGTAAAGTGTAGAAGAAAGAGTAATTGCAAATCATTTTCTCATCATTAGAGATGACAACGAAGCAAGACAAGATAAGATTCATTATCTCATCCCTAAAATAAAAATTCATACCCATATTCATCCTCATACCCAACGGGTATAAAATATTTGTCTTGTTCCCATCTTTACTGGTTAACGGATATATCCATACCTATGCTTATAACCACTTTCTTATTTTTTAATATCAATTAATTAATTTTTATAAAAAAAAAATCATAGAAAGGAAAACATCATATTATCAAATATTCAGTATCAAAAGAACAATGTAAAATATTTATTAAAAAATGACAATTGTATAAACTTTAAATTAAAGTACCAAATAATAATTAGATAAAAATGAAAGAATTATATAAAATATTACACAATTACACAAATAAATTTTGATAACCACATCATTTGATTTTGATAATGTTAATGAAAAGTTGATAAAGTTAATTTTCTTTTCAAATATTGTAAGCCTCATTTTTCTGGTCTAAAGAGGTTTGGGCCTGGCCTTTTCGTGGGCCCAAGGCTAACCCATTAGGGGACCTCCAAAAAGCCCCCAACCAGTCCCACTCATTCTTAGTCTGACCTTTTTCTAGAAAAATTGTTCTCCTCCCCCTCATTGTAGAAACTAAAGAGCTCCACTAGGGCACAATATCCTTCCGTCTCCGAGCTAACGGAGCCCATTCTACCTCCAAGTAAGTTGAGCTTCAACTTTATTCTTTCTCTTTTTCGGTTCAGATGCTCTATTTCTGTCTTGGGTTCTCCCTACTACCTCATTCTCGACTTTGTGTGTGTTTGGTTTCAGCTCCTTAGCTTGCTCAAGTGCCCTATTGCTCTTCCTTGGGTTACTATTCTATTTGCTAGCATTTTCCAAGTAAGGGAAGCTAGGTTCTTTTTCGTGTTTTTGAAGTATGTGGTTTGTTCCCGATTCTGTTTTATGCTTAAAATGATTAGAAAATGCTTGTGTTCGTATATGAATGAACTGTATGGATGTGTTTAGTTGTTTTTGGTGTTGTATGCGTGAAACAGTGAGGGAGAACTACTATTTTTGCCCAAGCGAGCTCGTCTCGTCTAGGCGAGAATAGTAGAAGCTCGCCCAGATTGCTGCTCGAGCACTCGCTCAGGCGAGTGGCTAAGTTTTTGAGCGACGAACCATCTCGCTCAGGCGAGAAGGGCTCCGAGAAGGGCTCGCCTAAGTGAGAACTCGCGAAATCTTCCAGGGCGCCCTGTTGTAGTCTCGCCTAAGCGAGAGGATGTAGCTTGAGCAAGATAACTTCTCTCGCCTAAGTGAGGACTCCTAGCTTGAGCGAGAACTAGCGTAGGGACGTGTTGTTCTCTGATATGCTTTGGTGTTTTGTTGATTGATTAATTGGACTATTCTATTTAAAGCTCAAAGTATGTGAGTATGCATGAATTGCTTGGCTCTATTAACTGCAATTGGTATATTGGCATGAGTAACAAATGGATTTTGGTTGGTTTGTTGAGAACTTGCATGAGAATTGGATGTTTGAGATAAAAGTGGTGGTTATGGTATGAGGAACGTGAATTTGACGTGAGATAGACGTAATTCCATGAGTCTCGTGGGGAGATCTTATGATGGTGTGTAGTGTATATAATTAAGATAAGGATTCAAGTAAGGATTGCATCCCGAAACTCTAAAGAATCAGCTAGTCTCACGTAGAGCAGACTGATTCAAGTGGTGAGAGTAGCGGGAGGCCTTAGTCTTTGGCAGGATAATGGACTTAGATGTTTGAAGGCTAACCTTATGTATGGTAGGGTGAAACCTATTGGCAATGACTTTGAAGAGCAGTAGAGGCTACCACAAGTGCAAGCGTATAGTGAATCTGATCTTATTATATGTATCCGGATAATTGAGTCATAGTGTCCTACTTGTTTGCTATAACATGATTTTGTGCCTACTTTGTTGCATGCTTGCGAACTATTTTAAGTACCTGCTTGCTATAACATGTTAAAATTATTTTATACTAGCTTATCCTTTTCTTTGTGTTTGTTTCTTGTTTTGCTTTGTCTTTTGCGATGATCACCTTATTGGTGGAACAGATGGAAGAATTCCTGATGATAGATCTTATGGTGGTGACGTTGTTGTCTAGGCCTATGTAATTCCTTGCTTTAGGAGTAAGCTTTTTCAAAACTGTCAAAAGTCTTTAATTATGTTTTGTTTATGGCATTGTGACATGCCTAAGTTTCCTTTCTAAGTGTATCCATAGATGACTGTAATGGTGAATCCTTCCATATATAATGTTCATCTGGTTACTCTTTTAATATTATAATTATGTGATGTTTTATTAAGTAGATTTAGTCTATTTAAATAAGATGTCACAAATATTATTAAAAGAAAACAAAATATTTAAATTTTACAAATATTTCAAATGTTTACTTTCTTTCTATAAATTATAATGAAATATCTTTTTTTTATTAATTAATAAAGGTTATAATACACGACTAAATGAAATCACATATAAAAAAAAGCTAACAATAAGTAAATGAAACATCTTTGTACAATTGGGATGGTAAAATTACATTTATGAAGATGAGTTAGAAAATAAAAATAATCATATAAAAATAATTATATAAAAAATAACAAATAATAATATTAAAAAGAAATAAAAGTGATCATACATATATTATAGAAACGATTTGATACATTACACAAAGAAAAAAAATGTATGATTAAAAATATAATAAAATAGAAAGCATATTAAAGATTAAAAAGTTTTTCAGATATTAAACTAGTTAAACCATAAACAGATAATTAAAATGATGTGAGTGAAACAAAAATTCTTCAAACTTAACAAAATTCAAAAAAATAAAAAAATAATTTTTTTTATATTATCTAAAGTTCAGGTGATAACAATTAAAATTGAAAATCAAACATATCAATAACATAACATGACATGACTCTATGTCAGCAGAAGTTATATAATAAAGGTAAAATATCTAAGTCCAATTCAACTTATCTAAAAATAGAATGATTTAGAATAATTTGTCGGTAATAATAAATATTTAATAGGAATGGTAACTGTGTGATATAATGTGAAAGGAATGGTTTTTGAAATGCTTAAATTATGTATAGTAGAAAGATATTATATATATATATATATATATATATATATATATATATATAATATGGAGGACCTTCATAGCAGTGGGGAGAGGCCATGACCCCCAAATGATTTTTGATTTTTTTTTAAATTATATATATTCTTAAAAAATTTTGAAATTTTGAAATTTTGAAATTTTGAAAATTATAGATAGTATATTTTAAAAATTGATGAAAATTAAATTGTGTCTTTCTATTTTTTTTATAGAATATAACATGTAATGTTAATATATAATAAAACATAAAATAAAATATAATAAAAAATAAAAATATTTAGGTTTAATTACTTTTTGGTCTCTCTTTTCGTTTAAAAATATCAAATTGTGACTAAAATATTTGAACTAAATTGAGACTAAAAAATTGGCGGCCAACTTGACATTTTTAGTAATAGTAACCAAAAGAGTAATTAAATCAAATATTTATTAAGATATTTTATATTTTTTTTGTCATTTTTCATTGTCTTCTTAATTTTTCACAAAATTGTACTAATGTCTTCCTCTCATATTTTGTTTTTGAAAGAAGAAATTAAGTTAAACACATACTAATTATTTTTGCTCTCATTTGTTTCCTTCATTCCTCGAGGAAAAATAATGATTTGATGATGAAATATTAGTTTAATAGTTATTAAAAAAAATTATCTTAGGAACCTTTTGAATACTCATTTTTTATGATTATAGAAGAAAAAATAATGTATTATGTGTTTTTTATAACTGATTTTTAATTGTGACTTTATTATAATATATATTCATTTGGTAAAAGTTATAACTATACGTGAAGATGAAAACAACAAGATAAATTATACTTTTTATTGTTGGGAAATCACGCACTAAAAATAATAATATCTTCAAACACAAAAACACACCTACAAATAAGAGCAGAAAAATCAATAAAAACACTCAGAAAATTTAACGTGGTTCAACATCTCAAGGCCTACATCCACAAACACTCAACAAGAATATTATCACCCAAGTGCAATTTTTCTAGCAAAATTTACAAACCTTCATACAATTTTTTTATGGACCAAAACTACAAACCCTTCTTAGTGCAATTTTTCTGGCAAAAATTGCAAACCTTCCCATGACACACAACTACCCAAGTCCCCCATAAGAGAACTATTGAGTTGTGGTGACAACTCCAAAATCAACTCTTTATTTTTATAGTATTTTTCTGCCACTCTCCTCTTCATATTACTTGATGTGGGACTTTGGTGAATACCCACTTGAGAACCAATACTTCTTATCATTCTTCACATCATTAAAGCATTTAAAACATGATATTAATGATCTAATATGACATCTAACATCTAATTGTTTGATGGAAGAATCATTCTTTAAAGCGTTATACTAATGATTCAATCAGATGATCAAAAAATTATATTATTTTGACTCCTCCAAATCTCTCTTGATCAAGATCCGCCACTATATATATATATATATATATATATATATATATATATATATATATATATATAAATATTTTTTTTTTTGAGATATTTATTGAAAAGTTTAGTATAATATAAGTTACAACATATCGCGAACATTATTTTTAACCGAATATTTAACAATGATTTTCAAATGTTTCGTTTAAGAAACAATTGCCCAACTTTTCGATGTAACATAGCATGCAAAGTAATCAGACATATGTTTTATGGGCTAAAGATAACATGCACGTCCATGTCATTAACTTTTGAAGTTTATATTTCTAATGCAAATTGAAAATATTAGATTACAAGAAACAAATACTAAACCAGTTTTCAAATATAAATAATAACATGTAGTTTGACCAGGTTTCCGTTTTCCCAGTTTTTTTAAACAAAAATTAGCATAATGATCTCAGCTAATACATCATAACCATAAAAAAAAAATATTTCAACAGCAATCTTGGTTCTCTTATATTAATTTTCAAATCTTCAAGTTCTAGAAACTAATAAGAAACATAAAAGTTAATTTAAAGGAACTTACACAGATCACTCTACTCTTTTTTTTTTTTTTTTTACAAGCACTA
>Ga0214544_1003183_pt1 | contig 34272 bp, 14 predicted proteins | sample CNSS3metaG_FD_160074 | JGI IMG/M metagenome (GOLD analysis project Ga0214544, IMG submission 160074) | Root nodule microbial communities from cowpea collected in UCLA plant growth center, Los Angeles, California, USA - CNSS3 | ecosystem: Host-associated > Plants > Roots > Nodule | place: USA...
AAAAAAAAAAAAAAAAAAAGATATAATACATGATTAAACTAAAACTAAAATCTGCATAATGCATGGAAAGTTAACTCCAAAAAACAAGAAAATAACCTAAAAAAGATGTATATAATCTGGATACATCGACAATGGCATAATCTTACCAATCGGTGAAACGATCCATGGTGGATTGAGACTCTAACAGTGTAGAAGCCCTCAGAAGAAAGTGTGAAACTGTATTGATGAGACCGTCCATGGTGAAGAAATGAAGAACCTTTGAAGAAGAAGAAGAAGAATTTGGATGGATACTTGAAAATGTTGGAAAAAGAGAAGGAAGCAAGGATTGGTGGAACATAAAGTGAAAGAAAAAGAACGGAGTGAAGTGTTTTTAGTAGCTTCCTCGTAAATAGATTTTATATATGTAAAAACAAATATAATAAATAAGGTTTTATGATATCCATTTAGTATTTCAAAACCAATTTAACATGACATGAAGTTGATTTGTACGGAGAATTCAAAAGTCAGTCAACACAATAACTTAATTGCTAAGCAGCACAAATATTCTATTATATTTCTAAATATTTATACTTTACTGATAAAAAAATAGCATAAATTAAGTTATAGTAGTATTTAAGTGCTTAGTAAATTAAAACACGACAAACCAAGGGTATTATAAAAAATATGAAAATGTTTCCAAAGGCACAAAATTTGACATAGGGACAATGATAATGTTATACCTGTGCTTTTTCCTTTTTCAAAACTCCATAAATCAACTTGTTTTGTCATGTAAAAATGTTATTTCTATCGATTTGTTTATTTTTAGTTGATAAAATACATATCATGCTTATTAGAGAGATATCATTTAATCAATTCAAATAATTAAATCTTTAATGGATCGTACACAATATGGTAATTGATTTATTAAATTTTATTGAATAATTTTTTTTTATATTTATAACAATATATATTTCATAATAATTATATTATTTTATATAGACTTAATTAGTACTTTAGTTTTGATGTTCCTTTCACTTTGATTATGTTAAAATACACTATGTTTTACATCCCTATTAATCGGCTGAAGCAATAGTTTTTTATTACCTAGCTTATTGATAGGTTTTTCAAGAGAGAATCAAACGAGATACAATAATAATAAAACAAAAGTTGTGAAAGTCTAGAAAAGAGTTGATATAGTTAAAATAATAACATTATAATATTTTAATAAAAAGGTTCAAACTGTAAAACAAATTTTTAATAATTTAAGTTAATTATTATAAAACTACTACCTCTTAGTTCTTTCTGTTTCCTCTCTAAGATATGGACTTATGTTTTTTATCCTTTTGAAGGTATGGTAAAATTCATTGTGGCGAAGAAATACATTAGATAAAGTAAAATAATGAACAAATTCAAAATAATTGATAGAATTAGGCTTTAGGGTTTTGTTACGTTAACAATACCAAAACTATTTTAAATAGTTTTCTAAAATATTCATAATATTAATAGGTTTCCATCTATTTTTACCTGTAAAATATAATTTTACACGACTACTTATTTCATCAAATCCAACTTCTCGTGTTGGAATATATATTTATTCTTTTTGTAAAAGATATTCCACAATAAAAAATAAAATGTTAATATATTTATTTTATTATTTGTTAACTTCAAATAAATGACTCGTTAGAAATTTTGATGAAAATTTTGTCCATTTATTCAAAGCCTGTAATTTGGTACAAAGTATCATTAGTTAACAATATTTAAGTTGATATATTTAATATCGAATACATTTATTCATATTTTTGTTAGTATTAGTAAAACACGGTTACTTAACATTTATGAAATATAATACCTTTTTTACGCGATTATGAAAAATAACAATCTTCATATTTTTTATGTATGGATTAATAAAACATGTTATAAAGTTATTATTGTTTTATATTAACAGAAAACAAGAAACAAATATTTTAAATATATTGGTATTGTTGGTAAAATCTAATTACATCATGATCGAATTTCACATAATGTCAGTAACAATTCCTTTTTTCATTTCAATTTTCATGTGAATTTAAAATCTTCATTTAATTCTATTATGAAATTTCCGATATGGAATGTGTGACAATATCCTTGTAAAATTCAATTGTTTATTTTTCTCCAAGACGAAAGTATTGTTATCGCTGTAAATCATATAGTCATAAAAACACAATAATATATAGTTATGATTCCATAAATTTTAAAAGTAAACAATTTAATTAGTACAAATAAACACAACAATATATAGTTATAATTCAATATCAATCTAGCATAGTATTTTTCGATATTATCGTGAACATCACTTATTTTTTCTTTTAGACTCCGAAATTAGATATTCATTTCATATATAATCATAGAGTAAATAAATATTGCAAATATTAATGCTATATTAAAGCTAGTTTCCTCTCAATATTTATATACTGTTTGAACCTTGTGTTCAAGAGATTGTTGTTATATTTTTTCATAAGTTTTTCTCAATCAATAAAATTATGTTTTTCTTTCTTTTCTCACACTTTCAATACTCAATATATGTCCGTGAGTATATAATCTCGTCTAGGTGAATAAAATTTGTGTTCAAAAGAAAATAAATTTTTTAATTAAGAAATAAATAAATAAAATAACTTTTCTTTTAAAAAATTTATAATTAGTAATAAATTTAAAGAAATCAAAATAATATATTTAAAATTTATATATTTAATTATTATTATTAAATATATAAATAATGATATATAATATAATATTACTGAATTGCAAAAAAGTCATACATATTTTTAGGATTATCTTCTGTCTTTTCAAATCCTCAAACCTAATAATAATTAAATAAAAACTGAAATTTTCAGTTACTTATTTTTAAACGTAAATAATTATATTTTCAACAACAACTTCATCTTCTTTTCCTATATCATTTTTCAAAAATGAATTTGTTATTTATTCTTCATAATATACTTATTTTTATTTTAAAAAATAGTCTTAAAAAATAATTTATCATATATTTAATAACAAAATTCAGAGACGTAATTACTAAAGAAAAATCTATAATAATTTTGTCAGCAATTAAAAAATAATTATGAAAAAAATATACACTACATTATTTTTTATTCTATATTCATACAAAATGAATATACAAATGCTTGTAAGATAAAAAAAATACTAATTATTAAACTAAAAAAATATTATAAATTCCTTTTTAGTGTTAGAAACAAAAAAAAGTAAGTCAGAGATAAATACAGTACAGTAAACATTCATTTAAGTCAGCATTTTGATCTAAGAGTTGTGAACTTAATTGGAATGTAGACTTGTGAAAATTTTAAATCATATTACAATATGAAGTAGTAGGAGTCATATAATTAAAATATGAAATATTATGAGTTGAAAATTTGTAGAGATCACAAAAATATGAAAAATATATATGAAAAATATAAGAGAAATGTTGCAAGAGAAATTTATTTTATTTTATTCATATACTTTCTTTCTCAATATAATATATATATATATATATATATATATATATATATATATATATATATATATATATATATATATATATATATATTATATTTTATAAAAAAATACCTAATTTAATTTTTACCAATTCGAAATATAGACAGCATATAATTTAAAATTTTTAAAAACCTTCAAAATTTTCTGACATATAAATTTAAAAATTTTCAAAAAAAATGGGGACCATAGCACTCTATTCATGAGAAAATCCGCTATAACCTTGGAATTTTATATAATATTATAATATATATATATATATATATATATATATATATATATATATATTAATATTAATATTATCTAGATTTTGAGATATTAATTGTGATACTCTAACGTGTTTATATATATTTATCACGGATACAAACATAATGCTGTATAAAGAAAAAAAAATTCCATGCGATACGTCTAAACTGTAATGGTTAATATTTGTTTGTATATGCAACATTTTAATGATTCATGATTACGATTCTACGTAAATTTAACATACGAATGAAAATGGTACCAAAATCTAAATCTAGAATAACATGTTTTTATTTAATTATATGTGATCTATGTGATAAAAGTATAATTTTACAAATAAAAACTTAAACTAAAACTCATACAAATTTAGCCATCCAGGTGAGGATTTTACCTCTTAATGAAATTTAAATTCTTCAAAACAAGAAATGACTATTGAAAAATATTTTTTTTACATATATATATATATATATATATATATATATATATATAGAGAGAGAGAGAGAGAGAGTAATGATACATTGACACCCCAAACTTACCACTTTCATGACCATCTGACGTGGCAGCAGCATTTGGATTTTAATTTTTTATTTTTTAATTGAAAAATTAAATTGGCATTCAGAAACGTCATTTCCCGCACAAGCGCGTGTAGCCATAGCCACTTGCCCACTCCTCACACACCAGCGCAAACATTTTTCGTTTTTGAAAACTTCTCTCCTGCACCGCTCCACCGCTCCAGTTTCTCCAAAGTGGCCAGCAAACCCTCTGCTCGCCTTCTTCCCGCACACACACAGACCCCTGTGCTGGCCTTCTTCCAGCACACACACAGCCCCAAATAACCCTTCCCGCACCACACACACTTCTGGTCCAGCCGCCGCAAACCCCAAAACCCCTCTCTGCGAGAAACCCTAACCCGAATCCCTCTCGACACTCCCAATTCCCCAGTTTCATAACCTAACCTATATTTTGCCCCAATTTCAACGGTCACCATCGCTGCTCCCACCGCTCAGGGTCACTATATTTGAAGAAGGTCCACCAATATTTGTTGTCAATTATCAACTACACATTTATTAAAAGAAATTAAATATTGTCTGCCTCCAAAGGGGGGAACAAACTGGGGCCCAGTAATGAGGTGACATGATTATTTTATTGAAATATGTCAGAACAAATTTATCCAAAAAATATATCCTGGGTTACAGCTTACATTTCATTGGGTCGCATGTTAAATTTCAGCAAGGTCCACAAATGTTTTTAGTCACTTATAACATATGCATTCAGTAAAAAAAATTACATATTGTCTGTCTTCAAAGGGGGAACAAAATGGGGTACACCCTTGCCCTGGGATAATTATTTCATTCAAAATTCGTACAAGTAATTTGTCCAAAAACTGTATCCTGGGTTACAGCTTACATTTCACTGAGTCGCATGATAAATTTCAAAAAGGTCCATCAATGTTTTTAGTCACTTATAACATATGCATTGAGTAGAACAAATTAAATATTGTTTGCCTTCAAAGGGGGGAACAACGTGGGGTCCACCAATGCCCTGGGATAATTATTTTATTCAAAATTCCTACAAGTAATTTGTCCAAAAAGTCTATCCTGGGTTACAGCTTATATTTCACTGAGTCGCATGATAAATTCCAAAAAGGTCCACCAATGTTTTTAGTCACTTATAACATATGCATTGAGTAGAACAAATTAAATATTATTTGCCTTCAAAGTGGGGAACAATGTGGGGTCCACCAATGCCCTGGGATAATTATTTTATTCAAAATTCCTACAAGTAATTTGTCCAAAAAGTCTATCCTGGGTTACAGCTTATATTTCACTGAGTCGCATGATAATTTCCAAAAAGGTCCACCAATGTTTTTAGTCACTTATAACATATGCATTCAGTACAACAAATTAAAGATTTTCTGCCTTCAAAGGGAGGAACAAACTGGAGTCCACCAATGCCCTGAGATTATTATTTTATTCAAAATTCCTACAAGTAATTTGTCCAAAAAGTCTATCCTGGGTTACAACTTACATCTCACTGAGTCGCATGATAAATTCCAAAAAGGTCCACCAATGTTTAGTCACTTATAACATATGCATTAAGTACAACAAATTAAAGATTGTCTGCCTTCAAAGGGGGAACAAGATATTTGTCCAAAAACTATTTGCGTGATTACAATTTAAATGTGCTTGGGTAGCATGTTAGATGTCAGTAAGGGTCACCCAACACTTCCGACAACAATTAAAATTAATACTTCGCTGCAATAGAAAATAATGTGGTGTGTTTTAATGGTGTGCACATCATGGGGTCAATCAATGATTACTAAAATAGTATCCTTCTCCATTAACAAAACACATTCACTCATGGAATGATAAGCAGCGGTGGTGACCGTTGAAATTGGGGCAAAATATAGGTTAGGTTATGAAATTGGGGAATTGGGAGTGTCGAGAGGGATTCAGGTTAGGGTTTCTCGCAGAGAGGGGTTTTGGGGTTTGCGGCGACTGGACCAGAAGTGTGTGTGGTGCGGGAAGGGTTATTTGGGACTGTGTGTGTGCTGGAAGAAGGCCAGCACAGGGGTCTGTGTGTGTGCGGGAAGAAGGCGAGCAGAGGGTTTGCTGGGCCACTTTGGAGAAACTGGAGTGGTGGAGCGGTGCAGGAGAGAAGTTTTCAAAAACGAAAAATGTTTGCGCTGGTGTGTGAGGAGTGGGCAAGTGGCTGTGGCTACACGCGCTTGTGCGGGAAATGACGCTTCCGAATGCCAATTTCATTTTTCAGTTAAAAAATAAAAAATTCAAATTCAAATGTTGCTGCCACATCAGGTGGTCATAAAAGTGGTAAGTTTGGGGTGTTTATATATCATTACTCATATATATATATATATATATATATATATATTATACAAAAATCAAACTTTTCTTTTACATTTTACATTTCAATATAATTTTTTATAATTCAAGTGTGGTACTAAGGACAGTGAAACAGAAAAAGAAAGAGAGTACCTTAAAATTTAACTACCTTAACCATGGAACAGTGTGACACATATTTCCCTTTTCCCATTTGCCACTTCCCTAAATAGAAAATCTAAAGCAAACACTCAAATCTGATTACCTCTTTCATTCCATATCATATTCCTTCTCTCTAAATCTGAGTTCTTAACTTTCTCTTATCACACCCCAGACTAAGATTTCATCCATCCCAGTAAGCTTCTTCTTCTTTTCCTTCGCTTTCTCTGTTGATTTTGCCTCAAGTTTTCATTTTTTGCTGGATCTGGATCGTTTTTCCTTCTGGCTTCGTTTGATTTCGCCCTTCCAATGCTCACGGAAATCTTTGCTTGTGTATATATTTAATGTACCCATGATTGCAGTTTTTTTTTTTTTTTTTTTAATTTGTTGTTGTTGTCGTCGTTGTTGTTGTTTTTGTATTGAATGGTGGTTGAGTTATCAACTAGTTCTACCCTTTTTGATGTTGATGTTGTTTCCCATTGTGCTAGATCTGGGAGTTCCATTGAATTCTTGGACTGATATTTGATTTAGATCGAATGTTGTTTCATAATCGGGTTTTCATTATTCATGATGCATTCAGTCATCAGAGTCGTGGGATCTTTATGGATCCATCATTTTCATTGGTTAGGTATCAATGGATTTGAGGTCATTATCGCTTTCTTTCATCTCATTTCTTTTAATCTTTTATTATTTTTTTGTTAGCGCACACAGTTTGAGGAAAACTAGGAGTGAATGTTATGGAACGGGTTTCACCTTTCTGGTGGAATTAATTAGAATATCTTCACTTACACTCATTTATTGCATGTTAGAACTTCTGTTAGCTAAGACCATAAATCTTTGATTCCTATTGATGTTAATTATCCTTGGCCATTTAGTAGGATTACTTTAGTTGACAGGGTATAATTGGTAACATTTGATCATGTTACCAATTATTGCTATCATCATCTTCTATTTCTTTCTACTTACGTGCTTACATCTCATCAAACTCACATCATACTAGAAAAGCAAAAAAGTTTTAAATTGGTTTTTGTATTTGGACCTGTTCTTGTTTTAATTATTTTAGCTCTATGATTTAAGAAGACAAATTAGTAGTGAAACTGCATTTATTTGCTGACTGCAATCCCCTTCCATTTTTGCAGGTTAATCTTTGAATCAGTTTTCAGTGGGCCAATTTCTGACAAACTTTGTTAGGAAGCTGGTTTGGACTGTTGGGGGTTGCTAGTTTAAGTGTTGTTTTGGGTGGTAAATTTGGTGCCTCATGTCTGGTGAAACAAGATCTGTGCTGTGATCAGTTTCAGTCCATAATTTAGCTGTGAAAAATCTATTTGGATTTGCATTACTGTCATAAATGTCGAGGGGAAGATCTGATGGATCGCAAAAGAAGCGTGTAATTGCTTATGCTTGTGGCGTGGCAATCTTTATCGGATTTCTGTATGTGTACCAAGGATCCATCTTTGGTTCTCAGAATGTTAGTTCATCTGCACTTGAATATGGCAGCAAGTCATTGAAAAGACTCGGGGCATCATATTTGGGTACAGATGATGCTTCTGATAGCAAGCAAGAGGATTCTTCACCAAGGATTGGGCAGGGAGATGCTGAGGATGATATTGTACCGAAGAGTTTCCCTGTAAGTGTTTGTGCAAGCTTATACTCAAGTCAGATTTCAGTCTATTGTTTCATGGACACTCCTTTTTGGTTCTCAGCTTGCACTTTATGACTCTGCTATTATATATCATGAAGAGTTATTTTGGTTCTATATACTAGTTATTTTAATTCGGTTGCTTACGGTTTACAAAACAGTATTAATAATTCGTAAGTGAATATGTAACTACACATTTTATCTAGTTACCAATAAACAATGCAGGTCCATTGATATGACAAAACTTGAACAAAAGTAATAGCAAACTCAAGCAACTAAGGTCTTGATTGCATAATTAAAATAAAATTTGTAGTTTCATAATATAATCAAGAGAGCACAGCCTCACAATAGTGGAAGAGGTAAAACTAAGCATGATAATTAAAATTTTCATTATTTTCCTCACCATATTCAGGTTCTATTTCTTGGTCTCTGATGAGATACATTCACCACCTGTATTGTAAAGGTTATCTAAGTCGGTATATTTTTAACCCCCATCTACTTGAAGGTGGTTCATGTCATATCAACAAGATAGTGGAATTCATAACATTTCTTTTTTTTTTGAAGGTTTGTGATGATAGTCATTCGGAGTTGATTCCCTGCTTAGACAGACACCTTATCTATCAATTGAGATTGAAGCTGGATCTTTCTTTGATGGAACATTACGAGAGACACTGTCCTCCTCCAGAGAGGAGATTCAATTGTTTGATTCCTCCTCCGGCAGGATACAAGGTAAAGAGTACGCTGAGAGTAGACGTGATTTGCAATTTCAACATTTCCTTGTCGATACATTTGTATTGTGTTTGTCAATGCCAAACAATTCTTGTTCCTTTGGTGTTGCAGATCCCTATAAAGTGGCCACAGAGCAGAGATGAGGTATGGAAAGCAAACATACCACACACTCACCTTGCACATGAGAAGTCTGACCAGAACTGGATGATTGTAAAAGGTGAAAAGATAGTGTTTCCTGGAGGAGGGACACATTTTCACCATGGAGCTGACAAGTACATTGCATCAATTGCAAAAGTAAGGCTTACTGGTATATGTATTATTTTCTACAATTGTAGCATCATTGGACTTTATGCATGTTATGCCGTTTGCCTTCATTTGATTAACAGAAATGTGATCTATAAGCTAACGAGCTTTCCAGTACCATGTTCGACAGTGTTTATTGTTTGGTGCATTTTTATTATTAAAATTCACTTTACGGATCTCACTGTGAGTTTGTATTGACAGATGCTCAATTTTTCACAAAATATTCTTAATAATGAAGGAAGACTGCGGACAGTTCTTGATGTTGGATGTGGTGTTGCGAGTTTTGGAGCTTATCTTCTTTCATCGGATATCATTGCAATGTCCTTGGCACCCAATGATGTGCATCAAAATCAAATTCAATTTGCTCTAGAGAGAGGAATTCCTGCATATCTTGGTGTCTTGGGAACCAAGAGACTCCCTTACCCTAGCAGATCTTTTGAACTTGCACATTGTTCTCGGTGCCGGATCGACTGGCTTCAGAGGGATGGAATACTACTCCTTGAGCTAGACCGGTTGCTTAGGCCAGGAGGTTACTTTGCATACTCATCTCCAGAAGCATATGCTCAGGATGAAGAGGATAGAAGGATATGGAGGGAAATGAGTGCCCTTGTGGGACGTATGTGTTGGAGAATTGCTGCAAAACGGGACCAGACTGTCATCTGGCAAAAACCTCTTACAAATGAATGTTATATGGAGAGAGAACCCGGCACTCGGCCTCCTCTTTGCCAGTCTGATGACGACCCAGATGCAGTTTGGGGAGTAAATATGGAAGCTTGCATCACACCTTACTCTGACCGTGGGTACCTTCTTATCTTCAATTTAGGAAATATGATGTTTTTTTCACTTTATTTCTATGCCCTGTATACATATTATAGTTATTTTTTATTTTACTAGAAATATATTGTTGCTTTGTTTCTTTTGGTTTATCTATGATAAATTATGATAACAAATTTTATTGAGGTTTAACCATTTTACTAGAGATGTGGTAGAAGGACTTCACCTGATGAAATTTTTTGTTGATTTTATCAGGTGACAACAAAGCCGGGGGTAGTGGATTAGTTCCATGGCCTATGAGACTGACCACTCCTCCTCCTAGATTAGCTGACTTTGGCTATTCAAATGAAATGTTTGAAAAGGATACGGTAATTGGAATTTGCAATTTATTCTCTGGCTCATTATAATTTAGTAGCATATAAACTTTTGAACTAACAAGATACAATTAGATAAATGTGCTATAGGCTTAACTTTTTCTTGTGGTACAGGAACTATGGCAAGGAAGAGTTGAGAATTACTGGAATCTGGTGGGTCCTAAAATGACACCAAAGATGGTGAGGAATGTGATGGACATGAATGCAAACATGGGTTCATTTGCAGCTGCTCTCAGAAGCAAGGATGTTTGGGTTATGAATGTTGTACCACGTGATGGACCAAACACGCTAAAGCTTATATATGACAGAGGCCTGATAGGATCTATCCATGACTGGTATTACAACTGGTTCTTCTGAAGCATAAATTTATTATTGCATCTTTGATATCTTTCAATGACTCACGCCACCTTTTAAATCTCATTTTAGGATATCTGAGACCCATCTAAACTTATTTGACTTAGCTGATTGGAACAGAACTTTTTTATTTGACTAATTAAGCCACTGATATTTGTTACTTCATTGCTTTAAACTGTTGTGTCCTTGATTCAGTTAAAGATTTTTCTACTCAAAAGTGAGGAATTGAGGTTTAGATTATAAAGGGCACTAGTTACCATTAATTAGAAAATGGTTAAATATGTTTTTAGTCCGTAAACTTTGATGCGAAATTAAAATTTGTCCTTGTTCCAAACTTCAACACAACTATTTTAAATTTTTTGACGTGTCAAATAGTGTTTCAGGATGGCGTTTGAGTTGTTTATACTATTTGACACAATCCAACTTAAATGTAAGTCTTGAGTTTAACACGTAAAAAACAATTTAGCACCGTTGAGTTAAAATGACTGTATTCATTTATTTTTAAAGTTAGGAGACCAGAATATATCAAAGTTTGCGACATGGATGAATACCTATTTTGTGTCTAAGTTTAGAGACTTCAAACATATTTAACCATTAGAAAATCAACAATTGAAGTTGTAATTAATTTTATAATTTGTTATATCTGTTTTAATCTCTTAAAATTTAGTCTTCAAAGTTTGAAAATGCAACTGGATTTTTTTCTCTGAAGTGCACTTCTTTCAATTCTGAGGAACCATATCCTTTTACTAGTAGCTCCTCCTTGTAGTGTTCAAAAACAAAATCTGAGTATGGATGTGATTTACAAAAAGTGATATACTGAAGAGTGAAGGATATGTTGTAACAGGTGTGAAGCATATTCAACATACCCCAGGACATATGATTTACTCCATGCATGGAATGTGTTTTCTGACATTGATAAGAAAGGGTGCAGTCCAGTGGATCTACTGATAGAGATGGATCGTCTATTGAGGCCTACTGGTTTCATCTTCATAAGGGACAAGCAAGTTGTGATTGATTTTGTGAAGAAGTACCTAACAGCATTGCACTGGGAAGAAGTTGCAACTGCAGATGCAGGTTCTGACTCTGACCAAGATGCCAATGAAGTGATTTTGATTGTCCAGAAGAAATTATGGCTCACCAGTGAAAGCTTTAGGAATACAGAATAGGACAAGACAACCACAAGAACCATATATGGCTTTTCCATTTCCACTTTCTTATAAATTATTCTCTGCTGCTACAAGGGATCCAAAGCATGCCTGCCCTCAGTGTTGGAAGCAGTGAACAACAACTGCATTTTGTAGCATTATTACATAATATTTATCAATTTCCTTGTTTAACTCATTTTTGTGATAATGATGCAAGTTATTATTAAGCCAAAGGCACTGTTATGCTTCTATAGGCTATTCATTATTTTGCCCTTCATTAGGGTATAATGTAAGCTACTTAATAATCAACACATAGTAAACTTTGTCTTGGTGATTGAAGATTAGGACTTGTCACACTAATGTGTAATATTTATGCAGCACTTTTTCTGCTTGGAATGAAATATTATATAGGTTTCTTGCTTTCACATTACTACTTATTTCAATGTAGACCATTCAAAGATTACAAAAGCTAACAAAATTTAATTAACACCTATAATAGACTCTAATCTTTAATTTGTCTTTAAATATTCTAGGCCATAATATACATTAGTTAAAAAAATGAGAATCTAATGTAATTTGGTTTTATGTCGTATATCAACTCAACTATTGAATTGAAAATAACAAAGTAAATTAAGATTAATACATATTGAAGTAGGATGATTCATGTGATTACAAGTGTTTTTGCTGAATCAACATATCGTTTGTGATTTAAATGATTAAATCAAACATATTATATATCAATTCATAAATCAAATTTATCACATAAAATATTTACATGCATTTTCACATCTTATATATCATACAACTTTCAATTTATTTTGCATCATAAAAGAATCAATACATACAAATATATAATCAATTTTAATTCATTAATATTCAAATAAATGTTAAAAAAAAAGATGCAAAAGACATAAAAAAATTAACACAACAATAATATATTTCATGGAATAGCTAATATTGCTCAAATTAACCATAACAATGTCTCATAACACAATTTAATTCAAGCCTGAGTCCATTAAATGACTAATTCTAACTCTTTTAACAAGTTTTAAACTCCATTACCTATCAACACATTTTCCACATCAAAGTGAATATATATCACTTAATTGAGAAAAAAAAAAGACTGCAAAACAGTCAAAACGTGCGTATAAAAAATAACCTTCAATGTTCCAATAATAATAATAATGTATTTTTCTCTAATCAATTTAGTTATCCCTAAATACCAAGTAATTCTTATACAATAAAACTACCAAAGAAAGGAAAAGAAAAAGAAGAAAAGGTATAACCTAGAGCCCATCTTACCACTTCTATCTTTGAATTTTCTAATTTAAATGTAAATTCAAAGTTGTATTCCAATTCAAAAATTTAGAAATTCAGTTTAAAAATTAAATAATAGTGACAATATTTTCCCATTCAAACCAAAAGATAGGATAAACACATATTGTAAACATGGATAAAAAATACCATTTCAAAATAAAAATTACCATTTAAAAATTCAAAATTCCAAAGACAATCATATATTTTTACTTTATTTTTAAATTGCAACACCCTTATAAAACCAGTTTTCATAAAAAATTACAATGGCATTATAATATTAAAAATATAACTTATTATCATTTTTAAGAACCATGTTATTACATATAATATTTCTATTTTATTTGTAATTTTTTTTAATTCATATACTAACCCATGACATGTTTCCTTTATCTAAAAAAATATCAACTTCATAATTATTATATATCATATACGTAAATATTTAATAAATTTGTTACTTAATATACACATATATAAGAAGTTACCTATGATTATGAAAATAACAATTTAAATGTATCCATGTTAAAATCTACAGTTTTTTTTTTTTAAAGAAAAGAAAACAAATGATAAATGTGTAAGATTAAATGGGTGTGTTAAGTTATGAAATACAACATCTTTCACTTCGTGAGTAAAGAATGAGAAAATATTTATGAGTACTAACATCTCTTAATCTTAGATTTGGAAGATGGGAGAGAGAATATAAGATGAACGTACCAAACCAGATGAAAGTCATTTAAGATGGTGAACGTGTAGTTAAGCATCTACATGAGTTAAATTACCTCACAAGTAATATTTAAAGAATAAGAACCAGATATATTTAATCATTGAGAAATCTCAACTTCGGTAATTTTATTTCTAAACTATAAACAAAAATTCACTCAATAGCATGATATTTATGCATTTTTTTAATCCCTACAGGGACAAGTGAGACCAAAATGATATCAAATGTTTTAAGGATAAAAAGGTGATTTTAGAGTTAAAAAGTTGCAGGTAAAATAGAGTGAAAAAGCTCCTGTGAAGAGAGAAATGAGAAGCACCGACACAGATTGGAATAATACGATTTTGTTTTTATCTTAAAATACACCAGCAAATGAAAAAGGATCATGTGATTTTTTGTTGCTCGACGAGGAAAACAACAGTGGGAGAAAACAAGATATGAAGTGACATCATTTAGGTTGTTGCATCAAAGCCAAGAAAAAGGGACATGATCCAATGCCTAAGCAACATGTACCCAAAACATATCAGGATGTTCTATTTCTAATTTCAAATATTCGTCTAAAACCATATCTGGATCATAATTTTACATATAACATTATGAAAACGTTCTCATAATATTAAATCTATGCACTGGCTTAACAAAAAAAGACATCTTAAGAAAATCTAAAAACTTCTCATGCACATCCGATTCTATAGACATTTAAACTTCTTAAACAAGTAATCACATGTCTCGGAAAATAATTACTGTCCATTTGAATTAGAAGTTTATAAAATAATCAGAAGCTGAATTCCCAAGTTATTTATTTAAACAAAAATGTTTTTCTTAGAAAAATATTCCGTCACAAAGATGAATTATCTTGTGTAATTTTTTATCTCGAGATATTTTGTTTTAAAAACACTATTAAATCATAGCCATTATTTAACAATTAATCTATTTAGAACCACAAAATTGCCGCAAAAATCTTAACTATGGTAATAGTATTCCCGAACAGAAAAAAGAAATACATTTCATTAAGTCTACAATAACTAGAGATAATCAAATATCAGAGATCAAAATCGGGTCTTAATGGAATACGAGCTACCAAAATGAAATTAAACCTCACATTAATTTGTATAGGCTCCCATTAAATAAAATATAGAAAAATGACCTCAAAAATATAAAACAACTGAATCTAGGACATTCTTTGGGCCGCTTCTTTGGCAATGAGCTTCTCCTTGGCCCTGGTCTTGGCTTGGGATTTGGAACCCATGATTCCACCACCCCACTTCTTTCTGTACTCATCATACTTGTCATTGAAGTTAGCCTGAAACAAGAAGCAAAGACCAGAAACCAAGTAAATCCAGTCAACATCATCGATTAAATGAGTAATAAATAAACTATAGACAACTGAAATTTAAAATTAGATCACCTTAATAGCTTCTAGTATTCTACTGAACTCCAATTTATCTTCATTCTTGACAGTTGTCAAGCACAAAACTGAAGCCGTTTTCTTGTGGACAACCTGTCAAAAGAGAACATTAATCAGCTGAATAAGTAACAAAACACAGATTCATTCATACACATGAACTTTCTGAATGCATCAGCGGCAATGTTCCAACAAAAACAAACACCACCGGCGTTCAATTTTTGAAAACATTGTCTTTGTTCAATAAATATAATTACCGTTCCCAAGCGTGCTTTGCCCTTGACAATGCAGTATGGAATTTCCATCTTCCTGCAGAGTGCCGGAAGCCAGACCACAAGCTCGATTGGGTCCACATCATGAGCAATCACAACAAGTTGCGCTTTATTCTGAAAAAAAAAAAAAAAAAAAAAATGATACTCCAACATCACTTCAAAATTTTTATGCATGTTCCATTATTTGCCTACAAAAAGAAAATTTTGAAGCATCAATTAACAACAATAACACAACATTATGATTTTGGATTCGGTTGTTTGAATTGTCTAAAAACAAGATGAAATTGAAACGAATGGGAAGAAAACAAAATGTAGTATTCCCTCCAATAACCACTCCGTTCTCCGTTCCATCAAACAAATATCTAAGCAATGGAACGAAAACTGCGTTCCATTCAATTAAATTCAACTTATTCTATATCAAGTATCCAAAAATAGGAAACTTCACAACTACAGCAACAATGACATCCGAACCTCTAAAGCACTGGATTCCCCACTTAAAGCCAAATTGTCGCTATTATTATTCAACAAAGGCCAAGAGTCAACAATTAGTATTTCAAATAATCAGACTCTACCAAAACAAAACACAAAGTGCATTTTTTAAACTACTTTTAAATAAAATGATCTACAACATTATCTTTGGCAGTTCTCCACAACCAAAACTTTGGTCAAACATTGGCAATTTCCCACAACGTTGAGGATTGTATTGTAGTTCCAACATTGGCAATTCAAAACCTTGAAACTAGAATTATAACAACGAAAGCGAAAAAAACAGCAAATAGATATGAAAAAAGACCTGCTCAATAAGGTAAGTAACATGATTGAGACCATATTTGACAACAATAGGCTTCTTAGCTTCAACACTTTTCCCATCAGCCTCAGCCTGAGCCCTCTTCAACAAACGCTCCTTCTTCTCTGCTTTGTCTTCAGGCCTGTACTTCAGCAGCATCTTGAATAGGTTGGTTGCTGTTTCCACAAAACCAGATAGTTAATATTAAAACCGTGTTTAACTTTTGGATGAAATCTTTTGCCCAGTCCCCTAAATTTGTCAAAAATCAGTTTTAGTCGATATTCGGTTGAGTATGCTTAGAAGTGACTTTGCCATAATTAATTTCCATTAGAAACAACAAATTGGGCACAAATTACTATCTTCATAAATTTAACTTGTTTTTAACAAAACAAAAATTCTTTAGAGATTACAGACAAGGTCCAAGCATACAGCTTCTAATCCCCAAAAAAAAGAACATAGCATTTCCCCCATGGATGCCCTATGGTTTTAGTCAAACTCCAATCCGAAAAAAGAAAAAACTCAATTCAATTCATTTAACATTTTATATTAGTACAAGTGTTTATGTAGAAGTTTATTATACCGAGATTCTTGTCGAGGGTTTTGGTGAACTGATTGAGTGCGGGAGGGACCTTTAGCCTCTGCTTGAGGATGCGTTTCTTGCGTTGGATTTGAACGGTCTTCGGCCATTTCACGAACCTAGTCAGGTCCCGCTTCGGAGGCAACGCCCCTCCGATCCCGAACTGCTTCGGACGCTTCTCGAACAACGGGTTCGTAACTTTCTCCTACACCAATCAACAAAGCAAAATAAACCAAAATGGCGTTTATATCACCCCACTCACTCATCCATTCCCCCCAAAACCTTAAAACAAACCTTAATAGTCCCTAGCTTCTTCTTCGGTGCTGCTACTGCAGCTTTCACACCTTTTTTCGGAGCCTGTAAGGTCAAATCAAATTAAGTAAAAAAAAAAAAAGAAGTTGAATGAAAATGATGATGAATGAAGAAAGTGCGAAATGCAACACACCATTGCTTAGCGCTGGTAGACGCGACGGAGTGGGTGCAGTGGCGACGGTGAACGAACCAAAGATGGAACCCTAAAAGAAGAGGTTTTGGAATTTAAAAGATTGGGTTGCAGGGTCAGGTTTAGGTGAGGCCCATATTTGATGAACCCGGACCGCAACTGTCTAAGGTCCATAATTACTAAATACGCCTCTGCATTTTACTTGTACACCTCGCTTCCAACTTCTTTTTTATTTTCCTAAAATACCCATATTTCTTTTCATTCAAGAAATTACGCTGCTAATGTGTGTCAAGTTGGTGGTTTGACCCAGATCGAAAATTTTAGGTTGATTTCAATATTATGTAAAAATAATTTTATATATAAATTAATATTTTTAATTTATCAAAAATTATAATTATTATTTTAATAACCTAAATTTAATGATCATTTTTTATGTTAACAGTATATTTGAATAGAAATTTTTAACAAAGTAATTATTTTTATCTAAAATTTGAAATATTTTGTGAAAAAATATATTTTTAAGAAATTTAAGTAACTAAAATACTAGAATTCTATAAGATCAACTCCATTAGTTAAAATTAAAATGAGAGAATCTCAACTCAAATATAAAAGTTAAGAATTTGTATTTTTTATATTCTCAGATATATGTATTTTATTTTCATATTTTTTAATGGTCTAGACGTTGTTAACTTTATTTAAATAAAGACATTGTTAGTTTGCCTACATTTAAGTGCCATAATTTTTTTTTCAGGCTAAAGTCAATGGTATTTATTTTTTTAATCAATATCATGGAGTTATTTTATTATTCTTGTAGGCCAAAGTTATTTTTCAACCAAGGTTGGGATAAATAAATACAAATAATATTGTGAATTTATTTTTTCTACAAAAATTTAACATCAATCATAAAAGTCGTTAATATTAATATTTTAATTAATAAAAATCCTTTAATAATTGAATACCATTTGCATTTAACAGTAATTAATATACATTATTAAAAAATATAATTCAATTAATTTAAATTATTTAATTCAAAATAAAACTTTTGAAAAATGAAAACTTTTATATGAGATTAATTGAATTTCAAATATTTGAAAATTTATTAAAACTTTAGAAAATTTTCTATCTAAAATGACCATATTAAATTGAGGTAAATATTAATACCTCAACTTCTAAATTATTAATATGGTTTATAAATAATTTTTTTAATTTGTAATCATAATATATTTTATAAATAGAATATATTTTATTTATTAAATATTAATATAGTTAAAAATAAGAGGTCTTTGGATCACTGGTAAATGGGGTGCATAATTGAAAGGGAGGTGTGTTTTAGCATATGCATGTAAGAAGGTCTGTGTTATTCTTGCATCATTTTCTGTTATTCCCTCTCCTATAGCTTTTCTTTTCATATAAAATATATTCAAATTAGAGTATGAGGTGAAACAATTTAATATTATAGGTACATTTAGATAAATTTACATACATGCATTAAAAAAATAAAAAATAGAATAAAGATATAACGTTTCATTTTAATAACATTATGTTATTAAAATAAAACATTTTATTATGAATATTTAGAAAGCAAATAATCCAATATATATCATATATCAGTTTTACAAGATAAAATTATAATAATATCACTCATATATATTTTCAGGTTATTATATTATATTCTATTACAAGTTATATCTAACATGATGTTCGTTTAACCACCCAGACAGTTAAAGAGGTGTCTCTACACCTATATTTCCATCTGCTCACATCGATACCAATAAGGTAATTATTGCAAGAGAAGAACACAACACATACAAACAACAAACAAAAAGAAGGTAAACTAATTTTGAAAATGAATATCCTATTAAAAGAAATATGTTGTCTCACATTACAATGCACTCTAACTAATCATACATATATAAACTATATAATCAAAAACTCTTCTAAACTTACTTATCCGGCGAATCTAGGCATTGATGTATGATTTTTAGTGGTTTTTGCACGCGATAATAAAAGAATACTCACTGCTCGACTTGAGTTGCTCTACCTGAGCCGATATACACAAGGTTAGTCCATTTAACAGTCATAAGAACCCTAGTGTCATTCTTAATGGAAAAACCTCTTGTCCCTCTCACCACATAACTCATTCTACTCTACGTAAGTCTTAAATGGATATTAGAGTATCAGGATAAACCTCTATTACTGATTGTTTACATCAATGCATACACTAAAGGAATGTCACCTAAAATCCCCTATAAGATTCCTGAAATTACACCAAACTCAAACTTTCATCCACAAACATGATTCCACATCAAATTCCAAATACCAAACATCATGTTCGTGATCAATTACAATCACCATATACTTTCATACATGATTATAACCATTAACAAGCCCATCATCATCATACTTTCATACATCATTAGAAACATGTAAATTTATCATTTAATCCATCAACAATTCTATAAACAATCATATACCTTCATTCATTCCAAGTCAAACCAAAATCACAAATAAAAAGTGCTTCTCTAAAAAGAACAACCTAAAATAGGACAAACATAAGAAACTAACTCTTCTAACTAAAGATCTCTAATCAAAGATCCCACAAGTCAAAACAACAATTCATGTGTCTAGAATATGCAGTCAAGATTCTAGCTCGATCAAACGATTAAAGAAACAAAAATATCATTTTTTTTCCAAGATGACGCAAACCACAAAAACATGGTAGCACCCGACAGTCCAAAAGTGACGCCCAACACTCCCAAGTCAATGGCCATTGTCTCATTGGCGCCCAACCTTGTCAAAAAAATTATACTTATATTTGAGTTTGATTTGAGTAATTTAACACTCTTTGAGCCAAGTCTCGATGTTTAAACATTTTCAATTATCACAAAATTCATATTTCTTGGCTCAACCAATGTTAAATTACCCTATTCACTCCCAATAAGGGTATTCTCAACAACACATTGATGAATTTCACAGTATTTCACCAATCCAAAAACAAGCCATAAAGAATTGTGTATACTACACATTCAAAATCAAATCAAGCCTCACACATAGAGTTTATTTACAGTTACACATGCAATTCATATCATAGAGTCAAGAAATACAAATTCACAACTTAAAACACCACATTCACAATTCATAGCACTAATTAAAAAATTTCAACACAAACTAAAATTAGCTTCCCTTACTTGTAAAAGACAACCCAAACATTTCTTGGAACACCAAACTACCCCCAACCACGTAAGATGTTCTATCACATAGAATTATTGCAAGAACAGTTCACCTACTGTTATGATCATTGATCAACAAAAGATTTATATAGAACATTAAAGGAGACATGTAAGCGTAAAAGCCTCACATGCAACAAAAACTATACAAAGACCAACAAAAACTTACACAAATGGAGAAACTAATTGGTCAAAATTGAAGAACTTGTCGTAAGGATCACTCTTATGATCTTAAATCTTTAATAAGGTGAACAAAGGACGAGAACTCCTATAGAGAAGTCAAATAACTCTATAAAAAATGGTTTGTACAAATAATGAAGTAAGGAAACTCATTTATAACAAAACTATTTATACTATAATTTTTTAATATTAATATAATCGAATCTCACTATTTTTAAATGACTATCACTTCTAAAATAAATTTTGTTAGGATTTTACTGTTGTAATGTTTAAAATTTTAATTTGTATAAGATTTTTAATATTACTTTTTCCAAATTTGCTAATTATTAATTAAGCTAAACCATAAATTACATTTGCTAATATATTTTTTGATTACATGTAAATAAACATAGTTTACATTTCAATGAAGAAAAATGGATATAATGATGCCAAGTGACATATGCCAAGTAATAATAGTAATAATAAAAAAAAATTGTTCGGGGTGTGAAAATTTAAGAAAGTAGTACTATTTCTAAAAGAAATAAGTAGGATCTTTTAATTCTTATTAATACTATTGAAACAAGGTTCTATTGTGCTTGTTATATATATATATATATATATATATATATATATATATATATATATATATAATTAGAACCTTGTTAATGTAGTATTTTCTTCATAGGAGTCATTACATTCACCACATTCTCATCATAGTTCACACATCACATTCTCATAAAATCTTAAATCACCACACCATGTTGTATATGTATCTTAGCTTAAATCAAAGATCCCAACTGTTAAAGTAAATAATCTAAAACCAGTTGCCAAAATTTCAACTCGATCTAACAGTTAACGAAACAAAAATCCTATTTTTTCCCAAGATAACTCGATCAACAAAAACAGGGTGACGTCCAATGTTGACTAAGTGGCGCCCAACTCCAACAAGTTAGTGAATTCACTAACTTGGTTGCGCCCAATGGTATTAAAGTCTCGCCCAACATAGCTAAGTCAATAGCCATTATTTGGTTGGCGCCTAGTGGCACTGTAGTGGCATATTACACTACACCATAACTAAAACTCTCTCTTTAAGTTTTTAATTTAGTAATTTGATTCTTCTTGAGCTATTTTCCACTTAATAAATTTCATGTAGTTATAATATAACTATATCTTAGCTTAAGAAATACCAAATTTAATCAATCAAAGGTCTCAAAGAGGAGTAGACCAACAACCAAGGTTCTATAAGGACAACACACTCTTTGATACCAATTGAATCAAACTCGCTTATCTTTAAAGAAATTTTACCACACTAAACATATTACACACTCATCACTGCCATTTTATAACCACAATTTCCAGTCAGTTAATCATTTCATTCATCAATTAACTAGTTCAATAAAAATTTAGTCATTGGAGACTAAGATACTATTTCACATACTTATTTCCCAACTGCACAACTCAGCTATCAAACTCAACATATAACACAAATTTGTCATTCAGTCCGTCATCAAACATAACCAAAACAATAAAGTGTCACTTGCCCATTTAAAATCCAAATTTACAGTTCAATCAAGTCACACAACTTAAGCATCAATTCAATTAATTACTTTAAACATGTACAATTATCACTCTAAAACACATATACTATATTCATCATAAACCATCATCATCATACATACCTAGCTTCCTTTATCTTGGTTAAACAACCCTTTAATCATAAATGTTCCTTAGAGTTTTATTTCTCACAATATGCTCTAACTACCTATACAAACAACAAATTATATGTCTAAGTAGAAATTTACGATTACAATTGAACACAGATTCACTTTGAGTTATTTTAAATGCATCATGTGTGTACTAACTAACTAACAAAAAGTGAACTTACACTGCTGGAGATTCTAATTATTCATAAGTATAAACCTCTCTGTCATGAATTTATTAGTAATTTTTTATCGTCAAACAGATGAGAGACGAACTTTAACGGTTAGAGAGAAGGCTTATAAAGTTATCAAAATTCTTGTTAAATAGATGATGATTTTAATGAACTTCAATTATTATAATTTTGTTTATAATTTAAGCATTTATTATTAGAATATTTTAGTGTTCGATTTTTATAAAAATCATCGATTTGAGCTATGTTATTGGTTTCACATTCAACCTACTTATTTTTTCATATAAAATATTACATAAATTTTTATACTATATATTTTTTTGGATTAAAATATCCTAAATAATTGTAGTTGTAAATGGAAAAACTTAGATGAAATACTAATTTAGATCTTTCAAATTCTAATTTTAAAATAACAATTATTTTAAAATAAGTTTAAATTCTCAAAGGATAGATAATTCGAAACTAATAGAACACTAATCCCTCCGATTGCTAATATAAAACATTTTAAAATAATCACACACAGCATTGAAAGCAACTTTTAAAAATACTATTTATGTATCAAATCGGTCTTCATTATTAATAATTTTCAAGGGTTTATTCTCACCATTCTTTAGTAATAAATATAAAACTCGCCATATATGATATGATAAAGATAAAAAAAAAACATATATAAAAGTATAAAAAATACCAACAACTTCTTATGAGAAGTAAAATTACTTTATATTGAGTTTTTCCTATATATCAAACTTACTCGATTGTTACACCACAAAAAAAATATATATATATTTTTCTTACAAATCCTTCCTATAAGATCAATAACCATAAATTAGAATATTAATTAGTGTAGATTGATACTCTAATTGAGAAGTAAGCAATGTGTCTGATTTGTGACAGTAAACCCACTACAAAGCATACTTAATTAAAGACATTATTGCTTTAATAAATTTCTTACACACCTTTATCTTTTTCTTAATCAAACATCAAACATCTCGACAAATTAACATTGGGAATCTGTACGGAAAGATCTGTAGTTAGTGTAATTCCAAATCCCAATTGAAATCATTCTCTTAAATTATGTATTTATATCTCACTTCATCATTTTCTTCAATCTTCATGTTTTATCCCCTTAAAAGCAATGTGAACGTATATTATTAAAGATTGACTAAAAATTATAATGCTTTTTTTTTGGAATATTTGATTAATAATGATAATGACTTCAAGAAAAAAAAAGTCTAGCAGGATAGTTATTAGATTTATTATTTTTCCATTAAGGGTAATTTTGGCAAGTTAAAGTAAAAGGATATAAACTTAAAAGGAAAAGTTACAAAGCGTGGTTATTGACTATTTTCCATTGCTAAAGAAAGGTGATATTGATATAATATTTATATATATTATCCAAACGTATTTGTGATTTCTTGTGAATTGGACCTATAGAATGTAATTATGTTTACAATTATCGATAAATAATATGTTGACAAGCAAATATTGGAGAGTAAAAATAATATAAGGGTGGTCCTGTCCTTTACTGCATATGCATGTGAATTATGTATTTTGCTTTGGCCTATTCTCATATATTGTGTTTGCTGGGAAAATGTTTAACAAAATACATGCAGCATTCAGAAAGAAAATTACCTTTTCAAAATATAATTATGAAACTAAATATAAATTTCTAAATTGTTAAGTTTAAAAGCTTCTTAAAATTTCTATAATAAACACAAAGCACAGAATCATTTTTATTAATGGATTTTTTTCTTTCAAAAACTGATTTATTCCACCAGAAACTGTTCCCAAATGCAAACAATCTGACACTGTACTAATTAAGTTTCACAGAAGATTTATCACATGTTAAAATATTTCAAAAAAACAATCTGTTCTCCAAAAACAGACAAACACATAGTTCTAAAAGTTAACATTCCTCAAACCACAGAAACATTAACACAATGTTTTCTCTTCCATGTCAGTTTCACCACATTTCTCTGATATCTTTTGCATGACATGTATAATTTTTTCTGTATCTCTTCTGAGATCGATGGTTATCTTCATTACTCCAACGCAAAGTTTAAGAGCATGTTTCTTCAAGCACTGTTTGGACTTCAAAAGTAAATTATATCAGTAAAATAGAAACTAACCCTCTTCCCTATAATAAAAGTACGTTTTACACTATTTAACATAACGAAGATCCAAACACAGATTAAGACACTGAACATGTGATTTTGAAAAACTAACTGAGAGAAAACTCTTCACTGGTTTTTTCACTCCCGCTGAAGTAGGAGAAGTGATCAGAAACCCCCAGAAAGAGAGAGAAAGAAAGAGATTCATTAGATGCACAGACTCCAAGAACCAACCACTAAGCTAGTCACTGCATGTAGAATTTTATGAGTTATTATTTCAAAGGTAAAAAAGCTTCACATTTTCTAATTTTATCACATACATATGTTTCTAAAATTTTTAGAGTGAAGAAGAAGAGACTTGAGACGCAGCATGAGATTGGACTTGCAGTCACAACTCATTAAAAATTTGCTGATTTGCCCTGCGTGCCCAGAGGACTTGCGCCATATCCAGAGGAAAAGTCTCTCCACAGGGGCCCCCTACCCTAGTATCAGAAAACCGAAAAGCACGAAAACATAGGAAAAAATAAATAAAAATAGATGTACATTTCACACGTACATAATACTATATAGTAAATAGTATAATGCTAGAAATTAACCAGTGGATGATCAAGTGTGTGTGTGTGTGATACTTGAAAAACACTCACTATTAATTCATGTGGAAGGGTAAAAAGAAGACACAAGTAATAGCATTTTACCACATCCAACAAAGAAGACATGGAACATGATCTGCAAATTCATTACTCGTCATAAATGACCCTCCTTCAAGTACATAAACATATTTATTACAAATTTGACAGTGAATAGGTCACACAATAACCCCTCTCACTTCTTTCACACCCTTCGAGCTAGCCCTTCTACCAGTAACACTGCAGTTTCCATAGCACAGTTCTTCTTTTTCCTCAGGGCAAGTCTTACATTGCAGGTTTCAAATCAAGCAAGCATCACAACTGCAACCCTTATTATTGCAATATTATCAAACCTCTGAACACTTCCCCAGCCACGTAAATTATACTTGCCTGAAATTTCCTTTTGTCAACAATAACATCAAGGGAAGCCCTCAACCGCAATTTAAAACCTTCAATAACCTCACATGTCAAACAAATCACAACTTCTGCATAATATAAGAAAATACATAACAAAGAGAAACAAATGGAAACAACTTCACGTACTATGCATATATTACTTAGCATACAAAATGCAATTCACAGCAAGATATATCAAGCATTTAAACTATATGTGTAGACAGGTAGTCAAGCTCAGAAAGATTTAACTTGTGTTGATAGGGTTTGAATTTTGTTGCAATTTCTGATAGTTTAAAACATGACAGATAAATACATTCATGGTTGCAGCTGAAATGCAATTGCACAGACAAAAAATGGTTGTTGAGACTAAAATAAATCTCAAAGTTCCAGATACAATTACAGTTGCAGACAGTTAAAACTTCAATCATATAAATAATAGTAATATAACATGCGACTTTATTGATCTGTCTGTCTACGTATTCATATATGTCATGAACTTTGTGAAGAAATTGTTAAATGGTTTACTACTATTAGAGTTTTGATCGATCTTTGTATGACATACGGTGAGGTTTCATTAATTCTTTTCTAGGTAGGTAGAAGAAGGCCATGGATTTTTGTTAATTCTTCTAGAATTGTTTTTAAAACTGAACCTCGTATGTAGAAATTAGTTGGGACCATGAACATGTGGTGGACCTGAAATTGTAGACTATAATATAACAATGATGATAATTTGTAGAGTTTATGGTTGAGTCCTTACTATATATATGCATATATATTATATATACTACTGAGAGGTAGCATTTGATGAAGGTGGTTGAGGTGGACGCTTGCGCTTTTTTTTCTCGTAGCTGATGCCTCTAGCTTTGGCCTGAGAGTCACGAACTTCACGAAGGTAGAGTCTCACAGCACGAGCACCAAAAGGGTTGGCCTCAGGTTTTCCACCGTTCTCTTCAAACGCAGCTCTGAGACGCCCTATGAGGGCATCAAGGCTCCCCCATGCTTGGCGCAGAGGACAGGGACACGGTGCAGGAGGGTTTGGATGGCCAAAGAAGGGACAAAGGTGTGTGTGAACCTTGGTTTTCCCGAACTGGTCGAGGTATCTGAGGAACTCAAGAACATGGGCACCACTGCAGCGAGAGAGGGAAAGTGGGGGCCTGTGGTTTCTGAGGTACTGCCCGAAAGTGTTCCAGTCTCTACGCTTTTGGTTCTCGTAGCGGCTTGGGGTGGAAGGTGGTGATGAAGAGGTTGTTGTCGTTGTTGTTGCTGATGTTGTTGTGGAAGACGATGATGCTGAGGAGAAGTTTAAGGATGGGGTTAGGTTTGTGATAGTGTTGTTGAGACCTGTGTTAATCATGTCTTTGCTTGGAGAGGATTCAAAATCCTGGAATGAGCTCATGGTTGGTTTGTGAATTCTGATCTAGATTGGACTCTTTTCACTGGTTAACATGGTTGAAGAAGAGAAAAAGGAAAGGAAGAAGAAGATGAAAATGAAAACCTGATCAGATCAGATTTGAAGAAGAAGAAGAACAAGAAGAAGAGGGTAGTGTGAGAGGAAGGGTGTGAGGAAAGAAGGGAAGGGTTGGAATAATGTTATAGGTGAGAGAATGAGTTGAAGAGAGGGTAAAAGAATAGTGATTAGACTATAACATGTTTTGGTATGGGGCTAGGTTGAATTTCCTTTGGTTTTTGTGAATTCCTAGAATACTTTTGTAATATTCTAAGCTTGGTTTTCCTCTTTCTTTGAAAAAGCTATTTTACAGAAAAAAAAAATTCAAAATATTCTGTGTATGTGATTAGAGAACCAAGTTCATGCTAGCATGCTTGAAAATGCTCTAGAGTGTTGAAACCTGCATGAAGCTAGGTTTTTGTGAAGAATTTTTTTTTTTTTTGTGAAGGGATTGCAAATAGGGTATTGGTGTGAGTGAGGCAAATGGAGAAAAGGGAGGGTGTAAATGAGAAAGAAGGGGTGGTGTGTTTTGGCCTTTAGGGCTTTTGTGGAAATGAAAATAGGTTGATAGTGACAGTGAAAGGTGACTGATGCAGACAGCATAAAGTCATGGAGGGTGAAAAAAATATGAGAAAAAAATAAATGAGGGAATAACATGATTTTGTTGCACCTTCCTTTTGGGTTGATTGACAACACCTTTCCTGAAATGACAACTTTGCCCTTCTCTGTCTGATATGACTAACTTTACTTCATGAGTGGGATCATCATCAGCCAGAGCCTGAACACACATGCACAGTAGTAGTGTAGGAATAATAATTAGGGTTTGCAGAAAACAAAATGAGGAAGAAATCAGCCTCATGCATTGCATTTCAAGTGTTAATCCCCAGAGATTTCTCTGTTGCAGATCATAATCATGAAATCATTGACCACAAAGGCTTCATTAAATTAATACCTAATTGTAGAACTTGCATAGATTCTGTGTTAAACACTTAAAAGGGAAGAACAAGTCATTTCTATCACACACTCAAGTTTAATCTGTGTTAACCTTCTGATGAGTTTATGTCTAGTTAAAGTTCTTTTCACATTAACATTATATCATTTTAGTAATTAGTAAACTCAAATTTTGTTATGAAATGAAGGGCATTTAAAGAAATTCGTAAGTGTTTGAAAATATTTGTTTTATACAGTCAATCAAATATTTGAATAAATACTGTCTTCTTAAAGTGAGGTGGATTCAAAGAACTGTATCAGTATATACAGTTTCAATGAAATAATAATGATTAAAAAAAAAAGATGCAGTCTGAGTAAAGATGTAATTCCATTAGAATAATTTTCTTCACAATAAAGTTACCTGGAACAAAAAAAAAAAAATCATTGACAATGTAATTTTATATTTTTATTTGACTAGTGTGATAAGTTGGCTGACTTTGGTATTAACCAGCATAAAGGTTATATATATTTTTCAATTTGTTGGTAATATAAATATTACATATAATGTGTATATGTGCACAATACAATATAAATGCTTGTTTTTATAATTATAAATTATACATAGCAAATAAATACTTCTAGATATATAAAAAGTATATTGTTGCTAGAATGCATAATTTATATATCATATATTTTTATTTTTAATTATTGATACAATAGAAAATATTAAAATTCAAGTTGTGATTAAAGAGAATAAATATTAAAATGAAAAATAAAAAAAATTAGTTAAAACCATCTGTCATACAAACTTATATATCAGTATGTTAATATTTTAAATTTCTGTTGCCGAGATTGAAAAGATCAAATGTATTTGAAATTTGAAATATACCTAATCAAAACATAGATATATTTGTTATTAAATTTTATATATTACCAATAAATTTATAAAGAAATATTTTTATACTAATCTAGTTTTTAAATTATATAATTTAGTATCATTGTCTAATTTTTTATTAAAATTAAAAATAATGTTAACTAATGTCAAGAGACTTGTCAAATATGTTTCAATTGTAAACACAATCAAATAAATATCTAGAAGTATATTTATATTGTATTGTGCACATATAAAAAATTTGTGTGGATAATTTTTTTTATAGTATATTTTAGAAGAGAAAAAATAATAAATTATTTTTTTATAAATTAAAATATATTAATGCATAACTTAAAATAAATTAAAGAAGTAGCATGAAAAAAGTCTACAAAATTAATTATTCTAAATTTTTGAAAAAAATAGTTTCAACTTTTCTTATATTTATTTCTTTTAAATTTTGTATAAGTAAATATGTCAAAATTAAATTATGGTTTCTCACTTTTAGTGTGATTTGCATGTGAGAACCGAAAATAAATTAATATCTATTTGTTTAAATTCATATAATGATATATTCTTTATGTGAATTAGTTATATATACTTAAGTTGCTTTATATATGTGAACTAAACTTATGTTACAGATTGTAATAAAGTTTAATTGAATGATGATATATTAAAACAATGAAAATTTTGTATGTATATAAAATCCCTATACGTAAAGAGTAGTTAATCTGAATTAGTTAAATTTAACCATGATGCTCGGTTGATTTAGATAGATGCATTATATTAAATTGAAGTGAATTTTTATATATGTCTTTGGGATTATTATTTGGGATTATTTAGAAATAATGGGATTATTTACTAAAATGTTCAACTATTTATGATAGGAAATGAAGAAAATATATAAGTGCTTTTAGCTGTCGCCAGCTACCTAGAACTGTTTCCTATAACATAATGGAGTGTGATAATTAGATCATGGATAAATTTCTTTTGAGTTCTAATGACATTTAAAAGAAAAAAATTACTCATTAAGCACTTTTGCAAAAGAAATTAAAAAAAAAAACTATTTTTATTATAGGTTAAAATTAGTCTATGAATACTAAGTTAGAAATAACTAAAGAAAAACTTCATATATAAGTTAATTTTTAATTTTAATAAATATTTTTCAAGTCCTCTAAAAATATATATATTTAATGCATGGAAAAATAAAATCTTAAATTTCATTGTGTAGGTGGTTGCTACAAAAGTGACAATAATGTAGATGATGAATATTGCAACTCAATAAAAGCCATTAGACACTTTTGTAAACTACTTCACTTTTTGTGGATAGCTACTTTTTAAGAGTACACACACAAAAAAATAATAATAAAATTCCTCCAATAGCACTTATTTGTAGAATGACTTTTGTAACTTCATTTTCAATACTAGTTGGAAAAGTGCCTTATCAACGTCTTTTATTTTGTTTTTTTTAGAATTAGTTTCATTTTACTCATTTTTTTTCTACAATAATATATAACTCAAATCCACATTTTAAAACTACTAATTATGTTGTAACAAGTTTGTATTATCTTGAATTCAAAGTGTTAAAAATGGAGTTTCACTCTCACAACCATTAAAGTCACTAGCCCCTCTTCTCTATATATATAAGAAGGAAAAGAGAAAAAAAAAAAAGGTAGTGTAGTTTAAGGGATAAAAAAGAAAAAATAAAAGAAAAAAAATCAAAATATAATCAGAATTATTTTTCTTTAATTATCCTAATTGATTATTTTCTGTGTGATTAGCTTCATAATCATTCTCCTGAAATGAAGCTAATTGATCTTCTGTAATTAAATCATTAAATATTCTATAATTATACTATACATAATTCCATACTTAATTTAGATTATATTGTTATGTATAAATATCTATATCCAAAGCATAATAAAATAAACATTCAAATCATTTTTCTTTCTTACAATTAATTATACTATTTTTCATGAATACTCAAATTTTTCATAAAATAATTGTTGATCGATTATATTGTGCAATCCACAAAATCAATTTATAATCAAATTAAATGGATCGAAAACTAAAAGATACAATAAAAAATAAATAATTTATTATAAATTAACATTCATATAATATATTTTGAAGATATAAACGAAGATTCTCACAAAGAAATATAATAAATTCGTATAATAATAAATTGTACCATAGGTTAAATAAATAATCAATATTGTAAGGATAAGATTTGAATGTTTAATTCAACTTTATAGAAATAGGTAGTAGGTTTTACATTCTTTATATCCTATTTTACCTAAATTTAAAACCTAATTTTGAAAAGATGAAGGAGTGTGAAATACTTGTATATAGATTAGAGTGATGTCTGTAATCCGACCAAAGTTGGAGAATTTGATTGATCCATGATGTTGGGTTTTGGTAGTGAGCATTAATTTTCTCCATCAACAAGCTAAACATTTTGGATATAGATTTGACTGATTGTAGGTAGACATGGTTACAGCCTCATTTGTCACAGCACCACCACTTCATTATTTTGAAGTGACTGCAAAATCTTTACATTTTATTTTATTTATTAGGTTAGAGTTTCTTACTAAGTATATTTTAAAAAATAAACTTACTATTGTTTTTATCACAATAAACGTATCAAAAATCAAATTTAATTAAATTTTAAATAGCTTATAACTTCTTTAGGTATTTTTTATTAAATATTTTGTTTTATTAAATACATTTTTTTTATTTATTTTTTAAATATCTTTCTATTTGATTTTATTGTCAATGAGATAGTATATTATCATTTTCATCTTTAAATTTTTAACTAATTAATTATTTTTTTTAATCTCTTTAAAGTTGTTGTTCAAACTTATTTTAACAAAAATGAATGGATTGATCAATAAATTAAAAAATGGTATCTTGATCATTAAATTAAAAACAAAAATATGAAAGTAATAATCAAACTATTTGTTAATAATAAAAATCAAACAAGATATTTAACTAAAATAAAAATAAATAAAAAATATGTAAAAATATATAAATTTATGCTGTGTATGTATCTTAATTAAGTAAAAAATTATTAAATCTATTAAAGAGGTATTTATAAATTTATTGTGAAAATTTGTCAATAATATAGTCTACAAAATATTTTCTCATAAATTCTTAATTTATTGATCTATCAATAATGTCATTAAATATATTAGTGTTATATTTCATTAAATTAGGTATTTGGTTTCCTATATATATATCCTATTCTATAGTAATATATTATTACTTATATTTTGATAAATAAATTAAATTGAAAATAATGCAAACAATTCTGGGTTTCAATAATGATCAATTGATGGCTCCCAATAAATGATGTGTAAAAACACACCAAATGGTGATGTTATGGAACGACTTGACATGCACTATGCCATAGTATATAAGAATAAATTAATTAACAAAGCTCATTTTTTTTCCATGTAAACATTATCACATTGAAATCATAATGCATACATTAATCATGTGCTATAAAGTTAGACAAGTGAACTATTGATGTAAAGGATAAAGTATGGTGGTATATTAATCGCACAAGAAATTTAAAAAAGAAAAATCACACAAGAATAACTATAGATTATACTTTTAGTAATTTATTGATTTCTATATTTACTTTTTTATTCTTGGTATTTACATAAATATTTTGACCTTTTACCTTTAAATTTTGGATAATTTAATTTTTGTTAACTAGTGACTACTTTTTGTTGTATAACACACACACATATATATATATATATATATATATATATATATATATATATATATATATATTGGCGGATATTGAGCAACATTGTTTGGGGAGCCAAAATAATACACCCAAAGATACATCTCATTATTGTCACTAACACAATAAAAATGAATACATAACTTAGTATAACGATAACTAAAAAAGAAATCACAAATATCTAAAAGATTATCTTTCGTTCCTTTAGATCCCTAAACTCATCAATAATTGAATTAGAACTAAAATTTTCAACTATTTATTTTTCAATGTAAATAATCATATTGTCGGCAAAAAATTCATCTTATATTTTATTCCGCAATCTTATTTTGATAATTTTCATTACAGTAAATGATCTTTTCATTGTAACTGTAGAGATAAGAAGAGTTAAAATAGGTAAGAATGGAAGATGAGAACAATTTGTAAGAAACTCAAGGCATAAGCATATAAAAAGGGCTCATTAAATAAATTATTGAACTAATATTTTATTATCAAGTGACGAGGATGGAAGAGAATGAAAGAGAAATAAGAGAAAAAATAATAGATCTTTTTATTTTCAGAAACAAAAAAAAAAATAGATGAGAATGAAATATGAGAACAATTTATGAAAAATACAACCTATAATGAAAATAAATAATAAAAAATATTTTGATAAATCTTTTTAATTTTATATTTTATTATATTTGATTTTATATTTTATATTTTATTAGTATTAATTATTATGTTTATAAAAAAAATAAAATATTTAATTTAATATTTATATCAAAATAAAATCAAAATATCTAATATCTATAATAAAAAAAATCAAAATACCTACTGTAAAAAAATTTTCAAAATTTTTTGGGGGTGGCCATGGCCCCCCTGCCACATTAATAATCTGCCAATATAAATATATATATATATATATATATATATATATATATATATCTTTGAGTTGTTTTTAAAGATGAATCTTGTTTATTAATTCATTTATACGAGGAAATTATGATTGAAGATGAGTATAACTTGGAGTTTATTAAGTTAATATAGATTTTTAAGATATATATTTTTTTATCTAATCACAATTTTAAGATTTTTTTTATAATGTATTACATTTGAAAAAAAACGTAAATCTCAATTTATTAAATTAAATTATTTTAAATATATATTTAATTATTTGTCTTTACTTTTAATATTTGATTGATTTTTTTTTGTTACCAGAATATATGACAATCAGTTTTAAATGCTCAATCGTATAATCTTCATTTAATTCTATTTCAAAATTTATAAAATTGTAGTTTTTTT
>Ga0214544_1003186_pt1 | contig 34235 bp, 12 predicted proteins | sample CNSS3metaG_FD_160074 | JGI IMG/M metagenome (GOLD analysis project Ga0214544, IMG submission 160074) | Root nodule microbial communities from cowpea collected in UCLA plant growth center, Los Angeles, California, USA - CNSS3 | ecosystem: Host-associated > Plants > Roots > Nodule | place: USA...
GTGTTGATGTGAAATAAAATACCTCAGAACAAGTTTTGAAATTACTCAATTTTGCCCAGGAGTGCAAAAGGATAAGTGTGTGGGTATGATGAGTGCGTATTTTTGCCCTCATTTAATGTTTAATTATGGGTATTTAATTGAATTTGTGTGTTTAAAGATTGATTTAATTGGGATTTCCTATAATTGGGTTTATTGAGCTTGAGATACAAAAACATGTTAAAAATAGCTTTTTAGTTGCATAAATGTTCGTTGGATATTTTGAGGTGTGTTAGTGCAGCTGCAGCTAAGTTGAGCTCATGGAGGTGTGGAAATATATTGATTAAATCTTCATGACACCTTAAAGATAAATCCAAGAATAAGAAATTATCAAAAGCACAAAAATTCAATTAAATACCCATAATTAAACATTAAATGAGGGCAAAAATACGCACTCATCAGCTGCAAAGGTGCCATAGAGATGTGGATGCAATAAATGAAATTCAAATTTTGAATTCAAAAATGTTTAGAATGAGAAATTTTGATTTTTGTTAGGCTTTTGCTAAATTAGTACAAAAAAACCAAAAAAAAATTAAAAGTAAAATAATTTTGGGTGTAAGAGAGAATTATAGGAGTATTTGGACCAAAATACATATCTTACCATTTTGGGTGCGTGATCAAATTTAAAAAACAAATAGCCATTTTCTTTGTAGCAATTTCACTATGTAAGATTCCAAAGACAAAATCAGTTTGATCCTGTATTTGCCAAATATATTTACAGAGATAGGAGTTAATATGGAGTAATGATATAGAGCAATAAAGAAGCTCAAGAAGATGTATTAATGAGTTGATGGATAGGAATGAAAAATCCATTCAGATATACAAAAAAAACAATGAAGTTAACATTCATTTGAAACACAAATAAATAGAAACAATAAACACTCAAACAAACAATCAGAGAAGAAAAAAAAATCGAAAACTAACCCTTAAAGTTCCATTTTACTCTTCAACTCCATCTTCTGATAGCAGGAATAACATCCAAAAAAAGAAAAAAATCCTTACCTGCCAACACTAACCATAAGTATCAAAAGTTACTCATCAATGAACCAAACAAAATTGCACATAACAATTTGCACACCAAGAAGTGAAAACTCCTCAAAAGGTTGCAAACCAAATAAAAAAGGAAAAGTAGGTGGATAAATTAACATTCAGAAAAGAAAAGAAAGAAAAGAAGAAAACTGAAAACTAACCATTCAAGTCCCTTTTTCCTCTTCAACTCATCTTCTAAGAGCTCCAATATTGTCCAAAGGATGTAGACGACAAAGATGTGAAAACCTTAAATGATACATCTATAGTTAGAAAGAAACCTGACGGAAAAAAATCCTAGATCAATAATAAAAACTAAAACTTTAAGGTGTTAAACCTGTTGTAAAGAATGAAAGATGAAGCTTTGAAACTTACCACCATGCCCAAAATGATACAAAAAGAAGAGAAAGAAGAGGAGGTGGATAAATTAACATTCAAAAGATAAAATAAAAGAAAGAAAAGAGAAAAAAAAATGAAAACTAACCATTCAAGTGTCTTTTCCTCTTCAACTCATCTTATAAGAGCATCAATAATGTCAAAAGGATGAAGACAAAACTCCATCGTAGAATAATAAAAATGAGATCTTTTAAAAACCAAATCTTTTTAAAACCAACTTTGTTCTTTTGGTTGAGAGTTTTGCCTTTGTCTTTCAAGAATTTTTCAATATTTTTCTTTTCATTCTGGAAGATATCTTATATCTCGAAACAAAAACTAAGTTAATAGTAGAAGCTTCATGTCATAAAGAAGCTTCACAATCCAGAAGCCATTTTGGTGAAGACATTGAGAAGAAAAAAATGTAACAAAATGTCAGCAAAAAGAGGAAGAAACAAAAAACATAAACCATGTAAATAGAGAGATCGAGAGCCACAACAAAATGGAAAAAGAAAACATAAAAGAAGAGCAAGAACAAAAACCAGAACCTGAGAGAAAAGAACTTAAGAGAAATCCAAAGCGCAAAGCCAAACCCTAACTCAAAATTTGAAAAACAAAAAAAATTATACAAAAACAAAAAACAGATCAAAACTTGTACCTGTACCAGCAGATTAAACCTTCGAGACCCAATAAAATGAGATGTCCAGAACCAAAACCTGTACCAGCAGAGAAGAAAAAACAAACCAGTGGTGTGGAAGAGAGCGTGAGAGGTATGAGAGAAAAAGTTAGAAGTTCAAATGGTGAGAAGAGACTGAGGGCAAAGAATGAAAATTAGTATTTTTTGTGAAGAGATAAGACAGTGAGAAGAGAGACAAAGACGATATTGAGACATTGAGAGTGAAGAAAGAAAAATGGGGTTTTGCTTGTAGAGGAAGAGTGAGGCGACAAAGGATGAGAGAAAAGTTAGGAGTGAAAAGATTAGGGTTTGAAGCGGCAGAGGATGAGAGAAAAGTTAGGAGCAAAAAAATTTAGGGTTTGAGGAGAGAAGATGAGAGAAAAGTTGGGAATGAAAGAGAAAGTTATGATTAGTATTAATTGAGAGTTTTAATTTATCGATTTTTTTTGCAGGTCACTTTATGGTAGGGGAGAAAAAAAGATGAAGCCAAGAGAGAGAGGAAGATGAACCGTTTGGAGAATGAGGTTAGTGCATCAGACAAATTTTTTAAAATTCAAAAATTTGGACACGTGCCACCCATATAAAGCACCATGTGTCACAAAAGTAGAGTTGGTAAAAATTTCCATTTCTGGTTAAATTTTGTGTGATGCTTTTTGTGGTTGAGTAGAATTTTTTGCACTTTGTGCTACCTTTAATTGTATTATAGATAGATGTGGGAAAACACATGGTCTAGTTAGAATGACTTCTTCTCCTACATGCTAAATTTGGATCGCGGTGTGGCAGCCACATCACCGCCAACGCTTGCCCTCGCCAGTGCTGCCTAAAGTAGAGAACGTGACTCCTTTTTCTATTTCTTTCTACGCAAGGGACTCCCGACACTAACATCATGACTAGCCATATTTCCTCCCACTAGGCGAAGTTGCCAAAATGACTTTGTCGTCATCTATTTGAATCTCCGACTCGCTCACAGTGATGCTGACAATGATTGTTTCCTCCTTCCTATTTCTTTGTTCTGTTTGGATGTTGGTTGTTATGCTTTTATCTGTATTTTGTTTATTTGTTGTTTGAGGATGGAGAAATAGAGTGATGTTGATTGTTCATCTAATTAAAATGGAAGTGTTGAATGTGAACTAATGAAGGATGAGCTAGTGATTCTCTATGGATTGGCTTTTGATGGAAAAAGAATGGAAAAGATTGGTTACCCCGCGTTGTTGTTGACGCAATGAAATTAATACTACTAAATTATAGTAATGTCAGTATTGCTAAGATAATAGGCAACAAAATAGAAAGGGTAAAGTGAACCCGAAATTGTCTCCCAATGAACACGAAATTGATTTCTAACAAATTAGTTCTTATAAACACTATACAAAAGGGTTAATCAAATAAAATAAGGAACAAAGAAATAAAATTGGAAAAAGATAAAAAGATATAAACAATAGAGAGAAAATAGATTGATTGCACAACTCTTTCAAAATAAATCTATTATTGGTTATCTAAAGATTATTTCTCAATTAATTACCATTGTAGATTTGCAAATTAATCAATGTAAATTTCCAATTAATTTGTTGTCATTCTCACTATTAACTAAAGTACATTCTCAATTAAAAGTAAGAACTTCATAGGTTAATCATAGTAAATTTAACCAAACTATATACACTTTTGTAATCGATTATGTCCACTTTGTAATCGATTACAATGAAAGTCATCTTAGGCCTTTACAACTTTAGAGTTGACCAATTGACCCAATAAAAATCGTATAGGGGAGTACAATTTCTTCAAATGAAATTGTGTGGGGCCTACACGACTTGCCCATTTCGATTTTTGTAATTTTGCCCAGATTCGTAATTTTGGAGGCAAATTTGCCTTGATTAAAAAAAATCGAATTCCATCAAGTGTAATGAATGTGATGAATAAAAATCAATTGAGGGTGAAAAATTGTTGTGAATATGCATGAAGGATGATGAAAAGGGAGAACATGGGAGTTGTCGAAGGTGATGGAAGTGAGGTGTGTTGTTGGATGTATGCGTGTTGCAGGAGCACTAAAAGTAATTAGCGTTGGCGGTGTCATGTGATCCAAATGTGCCACATGTCGATGTATGAGTGGAGAAATGGTGAATAGTTTGTGAGGAACGTTTTACTTGCACTGTTAAAACCATTTTTGCATTATGCTCCTTAATAGAAAATATTTTTCAAATCATTAAGTGACATGTGACACTTGTGATTGGATAAGATTTTGGATGGAGCTATAAAAGGCAAGGGAGATTGGTGTGTGTCGCAACCAAAATCGCGATGAGATGACAAACCAAAGATAAAACTGGAAAAAACAGAGTTTGAAGTTGCCACCATAGTTTATTCTAGAAAACTACGGAAAAACCGAAAAGATAAGACAAGGTCTGCAAAAACTAGATTTTGGGTCTAGGAGTTGGTTACACATAGGGAAAATGTTAGCACCTTACAACATCCGTCCTAAGACTACCATTATGTGGTTTTCAAAATATTTAATTTCCCCCAAAAATAATAAAAAACTTTTAAAAAATAAACAAAAATATATAACTTTGTTTGGGGTCTGACACCTCGTTCCTACATATTTCCATTCAAAATGGAAAATCAGGGACCACGTAATTCTAAATGAAAAACTATTTGAGAAAATATTTAATTCTTATTTGGTGAATCCAACAAAGATTGACCTTGTTACTACATATTTCCATTCATAATGAAAAATCTATTTTAGAAATTATTTAATTTTTATTTGGTAAACCTGACAAAGATTGACCTCATTCCTACATATTTTCATTCATAATGGAAATCAAGGATCACATAGTTCTTAAAGAACTTTTTAGAAACTATTGATTTGATTTTTTATTTTTTTATAATTTTGAAAACCTTTTTATGTTTTTGGGTATTTTTAATTATTTAGAAATGTGTGTTACAGACAACGGCTGGACAGACACTAAAATTAAACAAAGAAAATTATTCTTTATTTTTACTTCTTCATATTTTTTTTTAAATTTTCTAAAAAATAAATTTGAAAATTGGTGTCACACGACGCGTGCGGCCGGACATATACTAAAAGAAATGAGAAAAACTATTTTTTATCATTTTTAAAATTAGATATTTATGAATAGTGAAAAATAATATCATAAAACAAAAGGTCGATGTTAGGTGCAAAACAAAAACGCATACAATATTAAAATAAAATGTAATAAAAATTGGGGCACTTGTTTGGATAGCCTCATTCGAGTTGATGTGTTACGCATCCAATTATGCATTGGGTGTTGTCCTAACTCAAAAGATTGACAAGCAGCCGAGAGTAATCTACTATGCCTCCAGGACTTTAGATGTTTACCAAGTAAACTACAACACCATCATGAACGAGCTTATGGCGTTGTGTTTGCTCTTCATAAATTCAAATCATATTTTCTTGGTTCTCGTGTTTATTAACCATGAAACTTTAAAGTACTTATTGAAGAAGGCAGAATCCAAACTTCGACTAATTTGATGTATGCTTTGGCTATAGGAATTTGACTTAGACATTTGTGATAGGATCGAAGAACAAATTTTGTGGCAAACTACCTCAGCCATATTAAGCAAGCTACTATGTTTCACCAATCTTGGATGACTTTCACGATGAGAGTTTGTATACCATTTTTAATTCTTTTCTGCCTTGGTTTGAAAATATCGTTAATTATCTTGTTGTTTTTGTTTACCCTTCCTTAGTGATATAATCCTTTATTGAAAAAATGATGATCATTTCTGAATTTGAATATATTCTGTAAAATAACAAATATTAGACAAGATAAATCAGAGTTTATAATTTTATAATTATAAAGAATGTGGAATAAGACAATAATAAAAATACGTCACAATCTAGCATATATATTCATAAGTCAAAGGAAGATTTGCCACAAAGAGGTATTATAACGTTGTCGTTGATGCGATCAAATTAGTATTACATATCTATAACAACTGCAGTATTGTTAAGAAAGTAGTCAACAAAATAGAAAGGAGAAAGTAATCGAAAGTTATCTCTCAACGAATACGGAATTGATTTCTAACCAACTAGTTATTATAAAAACTATATAAAAGGGTTAGTCAAATAAAATAATGTTGGAAAAAATAGTAGAAGAAAATAAAGATAAAAAGATATAAAAAATGATGATAAAGAAAATATATTGACTTCACTGCTTTTTCAAAATAGATTCATCATTGATTATTTAAAGATTACTTTGATTATTATCTTTAATCAAAGTAAAGTCTTAATTATTGGAAAGAGAGAAAGAAATTAGGCTCCCCTAAAGGATTCCTAATTTTCGATGTTTCGAGCTTCTCTATTTTTCTTCCCATAGTCTCTTTATATAGGACTTGGATTAGGTTTCTGTTGCTAAAATCTCTCAAATATCTTTAAAATAATTATAAATATCATATATTTTTATAGTAGTTATGAATATTTAAAAATATTTGGAGAGATATAGCCAATTTTAAAACTATTTGACAAATATAGTGGGTTGGTAATTTTTTTGATATAATTAATTACTTCAAGATATCTGATAAATTATCACCCACTAATATTTACATTTATTTTCCAAATTCATCCTTTTGCAATTGTAGTCCAAATTTGCAGATAAATCTAAATATATTGATATTTGGACTTTAACTCCTCTTGTTTCGATCAGTTTTGGATATTTTACCAAACTTTAGTTGTTTGAGCTATTGACTATGCAATGAGGCTTTTACACGTGGCAGATTTCTCTCTCTCCCAAATGAGACTTTCCTTCTTCTAGGGTTTCATGTGGTTATTACAACATGAGGGTGCAGGTTTCTGGAATATGTGGTTGTTGTAGGTTTGTGGAGGCTTGCTACTCGTGGTAGAAGATCCTCTTCAAACATGGTGAAGGGATGCTCCGACGAGGCTCACATTGTTGTGATTTTTGGTGACGGTCACGCAATGCATATTCATTTTTTTGGCTTGCACGATTGAGTTCCAGACGCTACGGTTGGGGCAATGAAGGATGAAGGATGATCTGCACTTTGCGGTGGTGCAATTTTCGCGTTCTCCTCTCGGATGTTGTGTGTGCTTCCATCGTTGTGTAGATTTATGGTTTCTAGCATGTAGTGTGTTGGCTTGCCGATGAGATGAATGGAGGCATCATGAAGTTGCTGCCATGGTTGCTTTTAGAGTGAATTAGGGGTTGAAGATGATGACATGGCAGCATCTCATTAGCTCAAATTTTTAGTGGTGGATAAATGTCACGTGTCTCTTGACAAATTTGAAGATGTTAGACCATGACACGTGACAACATCCGTAAGACTCGAGAAAAATAAATAAATAAATATTTATTTAATAAATGTGAGGGCAGGAATCTTTAAGTTAAATAATGTAGAGAGAGAAGATGAGGAATAATACTAGTTCAAGTGGTTGAGAACATTCCATTATTATGAAAGGACTTGGGTTCAAATATTTTATTTTTAGCCTTAGTCACATTTTAGGTAGGTGAAGAGTTGGAGGTAGGTTCTATGAATCTGGACGTAGACAAGGGGTTTAATTAGACATTAAGGGCAAAATTAAATAATTAAATTTATTTTAATTTTGTTTTATTTTAATTAAATTAATTAGTTTTGAGTTGAAAAGTTAAGTGAGGAAGTGGATTAGTGAAGGAAACATAGTATTTTCGTGGGGTTGACTAAGGGAGTTTTCTAAACCCTAACAATGGAACCTAAGAGAGAGTTAGAAGGCTGAAAGGAGTGTCCAAGGATAGAGGCCAAAGGTAGGACAAATTTGGTACAAAGAAGAACACTAAGAGAACAATTAGAGTAGGATTTCCAAGTAAAGGGAGGTGACCTTGTTTTCTGTTTTCGTTTCTTATTCTGATGCATGATGTATGAGAATCAGTGTTGGATGTGTGGATATTCTTTCGGGGTTTTATGGTGGTTTCTCGTATCCATTGTTTGTTACACAGTGCAAGTTTTGGTTTATCCATGGTGGCTCAAAATTGTTTATTTATAATTTTCCTTATTTTTCTATCATCAGGAGGCAACGATTTCTTTAATTTCTTTTCTATTTAGAGATATCTTACGATATTGACATTTAATAATGGGTATCAGCAGTGAAACTTTAATCTAAGGAAGAATGGGTTATGATGAGTAAAGTTTATGAATTATATGTGAGCATATTGTATGGGTATTATAGAATTATTACATGAATTGAATGTATGATAAAAATATATTATATTATTATAGTATTATAAAATTAGAAATTGATTTCTAGCGGCAATGATGTGAAGAATTATATGGATATTATATAGAAATTCTTATATTAAGGTGAAAACATTGATTTACGCAAGAATATAAAACACCAATACTTTATATATTGCAAATTGAATATCTTTTTAATTAAGTGGTAGAATTATTATGTATATGAAATTAGTAATTTATGTGGGCTCAAAATTGTTGCAGTACGTGTTAAGTTGTACATGGTTATTAAAAGATAAAATCATTGGTTATTGGTTTTGAGTTTCCGATATTAGTTTTCTTAAATGTGGCCTTGGTTTATACATTTTGGTATTAAAAGGCTTTGGAAGTTAGAGTTTTTACCAGGAACATTTGAGGTGTGAAGCAAAGAAAGAACATTGGGATTAAAGGTTGTAGTGCTTAATGGTAAATGAAATGAATTCTCATTATAGCATGGCCTAACTGAGTGTAAGTTTTATACGCAGTTTTCCTTTCGTAGTTGTTTAGTTAGTCGATTGAACCTTTGATGCGGTGATATTAAATGCACCAAGAATGGAAGATTGAAAGGTATGGTTTGAAGTTTTGTGAATGGTTAAGTGTGAATTAGTGTGGTACAGTGCTATTTGGTGTATTTCCAAGTTAGAGGGTCTAAAGATTCATAAAACTATTATATTTCATGTTGTTTTTCATGTTTTGGAAGCATTGGGTGGTCTTTGGGCGAGTTTATTTGTCGCTGGGCAACTAAGTTTCTTTTTTCTGATATATGCAGTTGTAGTAAAATTGACTTTCCCAACTTGTTAATCGTTGGATTAAGCTCAAATTGGGACAGTTGGTCTGTAACATGCCATTATTTTTGTTGATCGGTCGGATCGTCGATTTGAGGTTTGTAGATTGCGAAATATGTCATGCATTACTGCAGTATTTTTTGTTTTATGATGATAAATTTTCTTAAGAATTTTGGTGTAAGAATTACGGTTGTGCGTGATGCTTGATTGCATAGTTTGTTGTGTTGGGTCTGGTCTGGGATATGCTTGACCGTATCACTAGCAGATAGGTTCGTGATTGGTGTTGGAACACATGATTAGTATGAGCGGGGAGGTTCATATGTTTCGTGCTCACACTTGAGAGTTGTTGCGAGTGGGGAGGTTCGTAGTTGGATGGATCACGCGTGTTGGACTATGGGTGGGGAGGTCCGTAGAGTTAGACTATGAGTGGGGAGGTTCGTAGAGTTGGACCACGAGCGGGCAGGTTCGTTGAAGCATTGAAATCCGTAAGACCAGCTTGAGTGTGTATCTTGTATAGGGCAATGTGATTTTCTTAATTTTATTTTAATGTGTTGAGATATGGACTTGGATCAGGAGATGCTTGACTGTGTCATGAGCGGGTAGGTTCATGGCTGGTGGTGAACACATGATAATGTGAGCAGGGAGGTTCATATTATGATGAGCGGGAAGGTTCGTATGTTTCGTGCTCACACTTGAGGGCTGTTGCGAGCGGGTAGGTTCGTATTTGTTAGATTTCGTGTGTTGGACTACGGGTGGGAAGGTTCGTAGAGGCAGGACCACGAGTAGGCAGGTTCGTGGAAACATATATATCATCGGTCCATGGTCAAGAAATTGTGGGTTGGAAACCTTAGGGCAGTAAGGTTTCTTAGTTAAACATTGACTGAAATAAAGTAATTTTGGATGAACTTCTATGTATTAAATTATACGTTTATATTTTTATGTGTGTTTGGCGATGATCATGTGACTTGTCACACTAGAGTAGATGATGTTCCAAGTGATGCTGGTGAGGCATAGAGTCCAAGAGGGACTAGCGTGGCAAAGGTTTTTATGGAAGTTTACTATCATTTTATTTTCAGATTTTTGTAAATCGTATTTTTACTGGAATATGAACTAGTATGGATTATTAGAATACTATGGTTTAATTGGATGAGTTTAATAAATGTTTTAAATTTCCCACGGTTTTGGGAAAGACAATAATAATAAATGCGAGTTTGTATTCATTTCTATTTTATTTTATTTAAATTAGTAATATTTGGCCGGGATGTTACAACATCTAAATGAGATTGATTTAGTGAGTTTAAAATTGGTGAAAGTTAATAAATTAGGAGGTGTAGGAGTAGGTTTTGAGTGGCCCGAGAAAGGTGGAGTGTATGAGTAAAAACTAAAGGTGCATTCAACTCCTTGTAAACTTCTTTTAGAATTTACTAATTTTGACCTTATTTTGTAACTTAGAACAATTCAATTTCACACCTTTAATGAACTAAATTTAACTTCATCTACGCCAACAAACATTAAAATATCCAAGAATAATTTATGCAACTAAAAATTCACTTTTTAAGACATTTTTATCACATCGGCTCAAATAACCTAATTATCATAAATTCCAATTAATAAAATCTGTTAAGCACAAAAGTCAATTAAAATTCCATTATTAAAGACTAAATGAGGCAAAAATATGCACTCATCAAGGTCCCTCTTTGATAAGAATTGATAACAGAGACGCCACAATCAATAAGATTGATAAGTCTGAAGAAGGTTTACCACAAAGATCCCCTTCTTTGATAAGAACAAATAATACTAACGCCACAAAGATCCCAGTCTTTGATATGTCAAGGAAGATTCGCCACAAAGATCCATGTCTTTGATAAGAACCTTAAGGCGTAAGCTAAGAACCAAAATAATTCTCTCTTTAATGAAATAACTTTATTAAAGACTTCAAAAGTGATTACAAGTGTTGTAGATCTTGGTATTTATAGGCCTTAAAAGATAAAAAATACGCCCACCTACAAAGGCCCAATAACTAAATTAATAAAAACTAAACTAAAAGTGATGCTAAAAAATAGGCCCAACTAAAAAGGCCCAATGATTTATGCTAAAGTTGAACCATAAGCTATGATCTTGATGTTTTGAGGATTTTCAGCTTCTTGTATCATCTGAGTCTTGAAGATGTTTGTTCTTCCATCTTTTGAATTTTTGACCTTGTCATAGGCTCCTTGAATTGCCATGGTTCCTTTTTTAATTTGCCTTGTATGGTTTCCATGGATAGTCTTCTATCAGTTTATTTTTGAGTTATATATTGTTAAATTCGTCGGGCAATCCATGTTGATGGGCTTCATGTCATTGTTCGAAAAGTCTGTATCTGCAATTTAATTTTCAATTGTTATTTTGTGTTTTCAATTTTTATTTTTGGAGTTCTTTGGCCTTGTGCTTACTTTAAGTTTTAAGGATTTCTTTAAACATTTGAGGCCTATATATTCCAATAAATATTTGTTGGTATTTGAAGGGCCTTTTCGTTCGCAAAACTAGGGTTTTTGACAGCACATTCTCACCCAACGAGCTAGTAGTCTCATTAATGAGTGAGTATTTTTGCCCTTATTTAATGTTAAATTTTGGGTTTTCATTGAATTTTTGTGCTTAAAGAGTGATTTGATTGGTATTTCTTATAATTTGGTTTATTAAACATAAGATACAAAAACATGTTAAAAATAGCTTTTTAGTTGCACAAATATTTTTTGGATATTTGAGGTGTGTTAGTGCAATTGTAGCTAAGTTGAGCTCATAGAGGTGTGAAAATAAATAGATTAAAGCTTCATGACACCTTAAAGATAAATCCAAGAATATAAATAATCAAAATCATAAAAAAATATTTAAGCCAAGCATTGCATGAAGAAGGCAAGAAAATCTTGAAAACGTGAAGAAGTTTGGCTAAGTCAAGAAGAGGGAATGAGCAACAAAAATTGGACCTTACGATTTTCTCTATCTTTTTCCATAAAAAGGGCTTTATAATTTGTAAATATTTATCATAAAAGATAATTTACAAAAATATATCTTTAGATATTTTATTTGATATTTTTAAATAATTATCTTATTTAATTATATTATAAAATATAAAAAGATAATAACCACCAAATCTTTTTAAATATGGCAAGATCTTCTAAAATCTTTTTCGATCTCCACAATAAACAAATATAATTTAAAGATATTAGATTATTTAGAAGATAATTAGAGGAGATTGCAAAGGGATGATTTGGAAAATTAAAGTAAATATTAGTTGGTGATAATTTATCATATATCTTTAAACAATTAATTTATTTAATTATATTGGAAATTATCAACCAATTATATTTGTCAAATAGTTTATATCTCTCCAAATACTTTTAGATATTCATAACAACTATAAAGGTAAATAATATTTATGATTATTTTAAAGATATTTGAGATATTTTAGCAAAAGAAAATCCCAATCCAAGTCCTATATTTGATCATCAACGAATCTCATCAATTCTTCATCAACCACATATGATCTCATGCACTTGCTTCACCAAAACCATGCACCAAGGTCACTTGTGCTAACAATCTCCCTAGGATTTGATGAAGCCAATATCAAATGTTCTTCGAATTGAATTGATAAGGCAAGATCCATTATGAAACCCTAAAATAACTTTTGCCCACAAAAATACACATACATATATGCACACAAGCAAAAGTATACAAGAACACATGCTCCCCTATCACTATTGTAGTTTTATTTCAGATCTTATTAAAGTTCCAGTTCAATTCTAGTTATCTTAATCAATTCATGTCCAATTCCAGTTATCTTAATTAATTCATGATATGTAGCTTATTTTTTTCTCCCCATTTCAATTCATCGAATTAAGGCAATTAATTGGGTATTTAGGGAAATAGTAAAATTTTCATTCATTATACCAATATAAACTATCAGGGACAACATACAACTAGCAGAAGCAAAGAAAAACAAATAGAACTAAACCTGATAAAGACTGATATAATCGGTCGATTAAAACCTAAAACAATTGATTCTAAAACTAACAGTAACTAGGAAAAGCATGAATGCAACACGGCAAATGCAATGCACACTAACACAAAAAAGCCTTTTAACGTTCGATATTTTCGCCCTTTGATGTCTTCCAAACACCGACGTCATACTGGGTGACGTCAAAATAAGGCCGAAAAAGATAGCAGATGTCACTTAACGTTGGGGCAATAGGGGTCCGACGTTATCCAATGTCGGGGCCAAAAGCAGCAGACATCAATTTTCGTGCTAAATGGAGCCAAAAAACAGGGCAGTTTGACTTTTGTTGGGCTTTGACAGACGTTAAAAAACGTCGGCCATGGTAAGCTCAAACGTTAAATGACGTCTATCAGAGCACCACCAGACGTCAAACTGCTCTGTTTTTTTCTTAAATTTGGTTGTTTTTACAACATTCCCATACCTGAAAATCAGCAAATTCCCAGAACAGTTTCATAATAATTTCAGCACAATTCTGGAGTTACAGTTATATCTAATAACATTTAAGTTTCAACATATATTCTAAACCAATATAAATAACACCAAACTAAACACATATCAAAGTCATAAGTTGACATACATAAATTAATAACTTTAAACTGAATGAGTTCTAACCTTTGGATATAATACTTTAAGTTGGTGGCCTCTAGGCTTACCCACAATTCTAATGAAATTTTGGAAACATAAAACATATTTTAGTTTTTATAACTAAGTAGATACATAGATTAGGATTGAAAAAACGTAATACTTACTCTTGTAACATGTTTTTCAAAGCAGGTGGAATCTTCCTATGGTATAAATAAAACCATACAACCGTGCAGTGTCTTGGAATGATGACACATAAGTGTCAATGATACCTATCATCAATCACAAGTACCTAGCAGAAATAATTAATAATACTTCATAAAATATTACTAGCAAAAACACTTACGCATCAATGTATGGCGCAAAGTAGATCTCTCTATTTGACTCAACCATCCATGTTTGCAAATAAAGTTTGATGTGGTCATGTGAGTTTCCTGAAGGTTGAATGGTTTGAGTTTCAATGAATCTATAGACGGAAGATCGACCTTGTTCAACAATGAATCCATAATAAATCTACATACATAAAATAAAAATCAATGCAACAATAATATTAAAAAATCAAATACAATTAGTCCAATTTTACAAATAACAATAATATAATTTTATTTCGTAATTTTACAAATATTATTATAAAAATTCAATTTAAAAAAGAAATAGGCAGAAAAAACTATAAAAAAATAGTTTAAGATAAAAATTATAATTGCAACTAAAAAAATACAAGAAATTATATACATACTATGAAAAAGAGATAACAAGCAAAATAATCTCAAAACGATGCACATGAGAATGAAAACATATAATATTCGGTTGAAAACGCCTAAAATCAATCCACAATCAAATCCCAACTAGTTTGGTGGTGAAAAATGTTTGAAACTCACCTAGAGGAGGTCAGAATAATGGTCGCCTATGGGAAGGATCGTGAAACACTGCAAATGGGGATGAAAACAGAAAATATTCGGTTCAAAACGGCTACAATCAATCCACAATCAAATCCAAACAAGTTTGGTGGTGAAAAATGTTTGAAAATTACTTGGAGGAGCTCGGAATTGTGGTCGCCGGCGGAGAAGCTTTGTGAAAAATTGGTGGTGCGATGAAACAATTAGGGTTTCTACGTTTCACGCAGAGAAAACCCAAAAATAGACGTCGGGGCTGCGTGGTCAGACGTTACTTAACGTCGGTGCAGAGGGGGTCAGACGTTAAATTAAGTCAGGGCAGAGTGGGTCAGACGTTAAATTAAGTCGGGGGCAGAGAGCTCAGACGTTAATTTTTACATAACGTCGGGGTATTGTGGGTCAGACGTTAAATTACGTCTGTGTTGGAATGGGCAGACGTTTAAAAAGTCAAATAATTTACAAAAATACCACCGATCATTTTTAACGTGAGACTTTTTCTAGGCAGACGTTATATGGTTGACGTTATAGGGCTTTTTTTGTGTTAGTGGCATGACCTAAGAGCATCCTTGTCAATCATTTCGTGGATTATCATTGTTGTAGAGTATGGAGAGAAGGTCATTGACATTGTGGATCTGATCATCAAGGTCTTGAAACATTGCACTACAAAATGCATGATGCTCATTTTGGGACACGTTAAGCTCTTGAAGCTGATTGAGAAAATCCCTGTAAATTTTGAAATGGTTGAAATGCCAAGAAGGGGGGTGTTGAATTGGCTAGTTAAAAAATAAGGTAACTTTTAAAAACCTAAAACATTTTTTAATTGAATCAAATCAACCACCAAGTATGGATGCAAACATTCCTGAACTGGACACTTTTAATCGATCAAAACCAGTTAGCCGATTGATTTCACTAAACAGATGCAGTACTAGTGGAGCTCCAAAGGTGCATGAAGAGCTCCATGGGCAGCAGAAATGGATGAAGGAATGGAGGCAAGTTGGAAGGCACTTGCAAGTAATGGGAGGTAAAAGAGGTGATAGGATTTCCTAATCTATGCTAGCCTAAGGAAGGTGGCTAGAGGTAGAGAGAGGAAATCTCTAGAAAGTGGTGACTCTCAAAGGCAATAGAGGGAGGAGTGCTCTCAACTCAAGTTGCATCTATTGCATAAAATTTCAAGAGTGTCTACAAATGAGTGAAATTTTGGCTTTTATATGAAGCCATTTACACATGAGAAAGGAGAGCCATTGGATGGAGTGGGTCTTGATCTTGGCCCTTAGATCAAGCTTAGAGAAGGAGGCTTGATCTTGGCCATTGGATGATGCCTTGGAAAAGGAGGAAGCATTCCTAACCCTTGGATGCTTTGGATCCATGAGGTGTAGGAAGAAGTGTTAACTTCCACTTAGTCCACCTTGGCTCTTTTGATAGCTCACGGCCAAATCTCCTATTGGGCTTAGTCAAGCCCAATTTTACCAATTGAACTACTCATTGTTTGACTTATTATTCTAGAAAGCAAAGCCTAAACAATGGACAAATATTATTGTTATTATTCTATTGCTCTTTGAGACACCTCTTCAAATCTTCACATCTTCTTTGGCCCATGTGAAGAGTATGAGAAGCCCATGTGGGTTTAGGCCATCTTGAATGAAGCCCAATTGGATCTTTTTGAGCATGCTCCTTGTTATTGGGCCTCTTGATGGGCTTGGGCTTGAAGGTGCATGTGGGCCATGTATTGGGCCTTGAGCATGATTTGGGCCTAGGCGTTGACCCAAGCTATAAGCCTTGAACTGGACACTTTCAATCGATCAAAAACAGAGTTAACCGATTGATTTCACTAAACAGATACAGTACTAATATAATCAATCGATTGAATCACAAAAATAGTCGACTAAAATACTAGAAAAAATGCAAAAATGCAAATTTGTGATTTAAAGCAAGAACAATATGAAAGATTAGTCAAGATGGATTCGAATGAGTTATACCAACATGAACAATGCTAAAATTAATGTCAAATCACACAAGAATGTCAAAAAGATGTTCAACTCAAGATTCTTTAAACTTTAAAGTGTAAACCAAGAGAGAAGGATTAGAGAAAAGAGCAATGCACAAGATTTTATACTGGTTCACTCAAACCTGAGCTACATCTAGTTTGTCAAGGAAACCCGAGCCTGACTTTACATTATTTCAAAAGATTTACAAAGTTTAAACCCTTACACTTTGAAAATATGCAAAAATACACACAAAGACTCTTGAATCACACAAGAATAAAACCAACACACCAATACACCTCTTGCAGACCTGGAAAACCCCCAAGCAAAACCACAAAGCTTGAGAAAGATCAAAGCTTAATGGTAGCACATCCTTGCCTACCACAACCACCTTTTCCAAGCTTCAAACACCAAGCAAATTGCTCCAAGAATGATCCAAGATCAATCTTCAATAGCTGCACTCTGTATGATCACGAAAGAGAGAGAATTCCATAGTTTCTAGAATGTTTTCACGTTCAAAAATGGTCTTATTTCCTCTCTTTCAAAAAACACAGCTATTATAGTCAAACTGTTACGAAATTCAATAGGTTAATTTTCAAATCAATCGGTTGATTTCAATTAACTTAAGTGAATTCAGTCGATTACGAAATAAATCAATTGATTGAATAAGTTCCAGTTAAGACGAAAACAACTAACCTTCTAATATGTTAAAAATCCATTGAACAAATTAAAAGACACCATTTAACCTGTTGAAAAACATTTCAACAGATTAAAAGACACAACAAAGACCCTACACATCTAATTTATGCAAAATGGTCTACAATATAAATTACAATCTTCAAGCTTGTTTTTCCCATGATTAATTCAGATAGCGAGCATGCATCCAAAGCTTGATCAACACGTGAAACATCAAATCTCCATATCTTCATCAATGTAAGCATGGTTCCAATATGTTCCAAGGCAATGGCTTCATGTACCTTTATCGAAGCTTCATCAAATCTTCAAATATCAAATCATCCAAGCTATGTATGTCAACATTCTCCCCCTACTACTACTAATGCATAGAAGTTTCCACCAAGACTCATGGTTCATGAAGGTCCAAATAGATCCATGTAGAGCAATTCTAAAGGTCTTTTAGTTGAAACATAGTTTTTGGGTTTAAAAGAGACCTTTGTTTGCTTTCCCTTTTGACAAGCTTCACATACTATTTCCTTCTCAAACTTGAGTTTAGGTAAATCTTTAATTAGTTGTTTTCTATTTAATCAACTCAAATGTTACATATGCATGTGAAAAATCCTTCTATCCCATAACCATGTATCATCCTTTTTTGTAAGAAAACATTGTGTTTTGTTTGATGTATGATGGGGATCAAGCTAGTAAATGTTATTGAATTTTTTCCCTATTAACACTATGCTACCACATGCATCAAAGATGAAACAATGACTAGGTTCAAAAAGAACTTTAAATCCATTATCACAAAGTTGACTTATAATTATCAAGTTATGCTTCAATCCTTCAATTGGAAGCATGTTTTTTATGTTGAATGAGCATTCATTGCTTATGATTCTCTCTCCAAGTATTTTTCCTTTATTGTCATCTTCATAAGTCAAGAAACCTTCATCTTTCAAGTTCAACTTTGCAAATTAGGTTTTGTCACCTGTCATGTGCCTAGAACAACCACTATTAAGGTACCATAAGTTATTCTTTTCACGCTTTATGACCTGCAAAATAGGTCAATATTACATGATACCCTTTCATAGATTGGGACCAACATAGTTAAACCTCCTTTGATCCTTTTGGATCCATTTCATAAACCCCATAGGAACATCATATTTTCTTGCATTAAAATTCTTAAATACATGACCTTTCTTCATACGATAATTGCAAGAAATGAATAGCATATCATTTGGCTCACTTTTGGAAAAGAAACTAGCAAATTTCTTGGCTTTATTTTCAAAAATAGGCCCAGTCTAGCCTTTCCAAAAACGTAGTTTTAAGAGCCAAGAATAGCTTCTAAGTTTGTTTTCCCTCTTGTGAATTTTGCACAAGTTTTTAAAAGAGATTTAACTTAATTTTTCAAAATAATGTAGTTTTTACAAGGTTTTGCAGCCATCTAACTTTTACAATATGTTAAATTACTGTAAATCATGTCTAGGTTTTCAAAACCAACTTTTCAATTGCCTAAGCAATGATATTGTGCACACTTGCACCTCCTTAGTCCATTGATTCCATAGTTTGTCAACCTGCTTATTATCAACAACTTTTCATGCGAATTTTTCAAAATTAGTAATTAACACCACTAAACATAGATAGCCTATTTATAGAAGTATCTTTTACAAAAGGAAGTTTGTTTTCAACCATTTTAAAACAATTTTATAATCAAACATGAATATCTTTCGAGAACCTTACTCTGATACTAATCGTAAGTAGTGAAATGAGGAATTAGTCGAGAATGGGTTAAATTGGCTTTTTTTTTCTTTCTATTTTTGGTAAGTGAGGTGTAAGTGCAACTACGAACTAAAAAATGCATGAAAATTAAAAATGTCTATAATTAATTAATTAATTTCTCTTATTAAACACATGTTTGGATTGGATGGACACTTATATTGTTTTTAATTATTTTTATTAATATATATATATATATATATATATATATATATATATATATATATATATATATTTCTAAGTCTCTTCTAAGATGTTCGAACTCCATTTCTTAACATTTTAGTTGAAGCATTCTAATAATGAGTGAAACTGTAAAGTAATCATGCTAAAAACAACACGTTTGCCCCCCACTTGCTGAAATTTGAGGTGTGTGAGCCAAACAAAGAACTTTTAACTTTATTTATTGAAGAAGTTATACCTCACAAATGAGAAGAGGATATTCACGAAGTTCAATCTCGCAGGAAAATCATAGCAACCAAAAAGGAATGGTTTCGTTTTTAAGAAAACTCAACATCCCAACTATTCACTATAAAATGAAAGCAATCATCAACAAATATTCATTCTTCCATTGCATTTGCTACTCAATTTGCTGAAATTGAAGGCAAAGAAAATAAAGAGAAATTGAACAAAAGAGAAAGAGTGAGAACATGTCCATCTACCAAGATTTGGAAGCCAAATATGATACGGAGGAAACACCAGAATCAATCATCCTGCGCGTTCATCTTCCTGATGGTTCGTTTGGTTTATTAATTCTTATGGTTCCTTTGTTTGATTTACTAAATTTATCAATTATTGATTTTTCCGTTAAATTAATCATTTAACCAGGAATCGATTTATGCATAGGAATAGTATATTTAAGTTTTAGTCATTATATACTGTTTATGTGCATAAAATCTTAAAATATTTATTCTTGTCTACTATTTTAAGGAATATATATATATATATATATATATATGTGTGTGTGTGTATATTTAGTTACATAGAGAAATGTAATCTATTGTATTTATAAAAAAGTTTCGGCAGTGAAGAAAATGAATAATATATAAATAAAAAAAGTTATAAACGAATTGATTTAAGATTTTCGGATATTTTAGTCTTTTTTTTTGTGTATTAGTTTATAGTTCATTAGAGCTGGATTTCTATGGTTCTTATCTCGGAATTGTTATTTTGTTAAGACAGTAGAAAAAAAAATTATGTGGGTGATCATTTATTATATCTATATATATATATATATATATATATATATATATATATATATATATATTATTTCTTTCTTCTTCATTGTTGGAGTTTGAGTTGAAGATTTTCCATTTTTGTAACCATGTGCATGTGGTTTCCCATGATACAGGTTTTGCACGTGAGCATGTGGGTGCGAAGGTTGAATACGGTTTTACAAGAGTTAGAGTTCATGGTGAACGATCTCTTGGAAACAATATAAGGGTCCGTTTCAATACATTGTATCAAGTTCCAGAATATTGTGACATGAACAAGATTAAGGGAAAGGTTGATGGAAAAACCGTCATCATAATAATACCAACTATTCCACATAAAGTCCCTAAAAAGGAGACACAGGAATCTCCTAAAGAACCACAACAAGAAACAGAAGCAAACCCTGTGGATGAAAACCAAGATGCTTCTACTCCTGCAGATGATAACCAAGATAAAACCAAATCAAAAAATGAGAATGAAGAAGAGATTGATCATGAGACTTCAACTCCACCAAATGCCACACAAGAAGAGGCTATGCATCAAGAGGATCAAGGGGAAATTGAAGAACAAGCTGCAACAACCCAAGTTAAAAGCGAAAAACCAGTTGATCAAGAGAGTTCAACCCCAAGAAAGGACACAGAAGAGTACAAGTCTGAAGAGGATCAAGAAGGAACCCCCCAAAAAGTTGATCATGATGGATCAACTTTAACCCCAGAAGAACATACAAAGGAATCTATGCCTCACAAGGGTCAAGAGGAAACTCCCCCAAAGGATACCTTTTCAACTAATGACAAGCTTCAGGGAGAGGAAAAGCAAAAGGCTATTGGAAAGGAAGAAAGTGAAAGTGAAGAAGAGCATTCCAAGAAGGGATTGGAATCAGGAAAGGCACATGAAAAGGATGAGGAAATGAAAGAAGAAAGAAAAGGGTTGAGAACATTTGAAGATAAAATGAATGGTAAAATTGGCAATGATGTTGGAGACAAGAGTGATGAAAAGGCCTTGCCTGAATCAACAAGGTCTAGAATTAAGCAAGTGGCTGCTTCTGCTTCTGAAGCTGTGACTGGTCTAGCTAAAAGGTTCAATGAAGAAGATAAACAAAAGATGATATATATGGGTGCAGCAGTTCTTGTGGTGGCACTAGGAGTTTATGCTACCTACAAGCTTCGTTTACGTAGACCATAGACAAATCAATGGCATCATATCAATTTCCTTTCACCTGGTTTCTTGTTACAAAATCTTTCCTCTCAATAATTTGTGTATACAAATTACGCATTTGAATCCTGTTTAACTGCTGTGTGGGGTTTCTGCTCAAAACATTGAAAAACCATATGCTTACCAATGTTATTTGTTGGTGCTACTTGTAATATAAAGAAATTGAGCAACCCCACAATTTTAACTCATCTTTGTGTATGCATGAAAACAACCCATATTTAATTCGTAAATCCTATAATAAATAGTACACATCAAAACACACAAGTAAATAGTCTTTTAAAAATTACATAACCTTTTAACCATTTATGTAGCTTATATGGTATTAGTATAAAAGAAGCAAGCCATGATTTAAAATATTTTATATGCTTTCGTGCTTTTCAAGAAAATAAATTAATAATGGTGGTTCACACAAGAATAGAGTAACAAGTTACTTATAGTATATTATGTTTTTGAAATATACAAATAATTTGTAATTATTATGTTTTTGAAATATACGTAGTTATTTTTAGTATTTGAATAGTTTATTTCTATTTTTTAATTTTAACATATAATAAAAGATAAAATAAAAATATTAATGGGAGTCCTTTTATAGAGGTATAAATAACAGTTATTTGAACATCAATGTTATTTTGCATAAACCCTCAAAAGTCACACCTCAATCTCAATGTAATCTAGAATCTTGTTACAGAATATCTTGTACGAGAACACCAACCTTCATGCATCAAAGGAATTGTTGGACCACTAAACAAAATAAACTCCAAAGTACTTATAATAAGATCCTTCTAAAAAAGAGAAAAAAAAAACATGTAAACATAATTTAAATACTCGGTGGATAGCACGTTTTATCATTCTAGTATTTGTAACACAAATTTTAAATTCTTAACTAAAATATAAATTTGCATGTAAACGCACTAGTTCAAATAACTTTAAAATTGCTTCCAATATATCTATGTAAACAACGAGAATGCATTAAAAGCTCACATACAAATTGAAAGGCTCATACTAATAAATTAAGTTAAAATTACAAGTGCTATCGCTAGTAACAAATACTAAAAAGCAAAAGCAAACTATCCAACTCCAGATCATTACTATAATAATCAATTCAATATCAAATAAAAATAATCTTCCACACGATATTTGTTCCCTTCATTATACTTGGCACTCTCCATCTTCTTTTAAGGTATTCTTTATTTGGAATATCAAAATAGTCCAGTATTAATGTGAGATTCATTATCTACACAAGTTCTCCTAGGCTGCTTCTTGGTTAATTTATAACAAAACCAAATCCTCCATACTCTTGTTTCAAATGGATTCATTTCTTTGTATGGACCTAAAATGATAAAATACAAATAATCAATTGCATGTATAAGAAAAAAAAATGAAATATGGTTTATTATTATAAAGCTTTCCAATCTAAAATGCACTCAAATTATACTTACACCCATATGGATTGGATGTCAACTTTAATATTTGAAAAGAAAACTTCTAGAACTCCATATTCCTTCACACATGATTCACGTCATTATGGTGACTGAATACAAAACTAAGTATATTTTCAGAACTTCTCTATTAAAAATAAATATGCACCTAACTTAGTTTTAGTATTAACTACAATTGTTACCATCAAAACACCTTCTTCAAGCCTTCAATCTAAGCATCAATCTTAGTTATTTTTACAATACTTACTACAATTTCTTTTATTATCAACTTTTAACTTCTAGAACTAGCTAGTATAACTGCGAGATAAGATAGTTTGATCAAAACGTACAATGGGCGATCAGAATGGATTTCTTTATTTCATGCCTCATTAATTAAATACTTAAGATGCATATATCTGAAAACTGAAATTACTTTTTAAACAAAGACTTACAAAAAATTAAACTGAATTGGTAACTTATTTACCTTTCATAGACACCCTTCAAAGCATTTTGCATATTCTCGTTACCCATCCATTTCCTGATACATCATGGTTGCCTTCTCTAGTCCAAATCAACAAAAACAAACCCCTTTGTTTGGATAATTCCCCTCAAATAAATCAGAATATGTTCTTAAAACTAAGGTATTGTTAAAAAACTAAACTTATATAAAACTAAACTATATTAGAAAAAACTCAAATGTTTTGGAAAAAGAATTAAATGCTCCTATACTGAATTGTGTAAACTGCATTGAATTATAACTAATAACTAATATTCAGATAAGTCGATTTGCTTTATTTCACATCAATTCAGTCACACTACTTATAAAAATTTAGTTCAATTCTATACTACTTATAAAAATTTAGTTCAATTCTATACTACTTATTTTTATATATATATATATATATGGACAAATTGCATAAATTGAACTTATAGTATAGAATTGAACTAAACTTTTATAAGTAGTGTGACTGAATTGAAGTGGAATATATATGGACAAATTGCATAAATTGAACTTATAGTATAGAATTGAATTAAACTTTTATAAGTAGTGTGAGTGAATTGATGTGAAATATATATATATATATATATATATATATATATATATATATATATATATATATATATATATATATATATATATATTATATATATACATATTTGACTTTTAAGTGCAGTAAACTGTCCTTTTAAAATCAGCCTAACTATTTCTTCTTTAAACAATGTTTTTAAGAAAACTAAACTTAACCTTTTTAATAAATAGATCAAGCTCCTTGACTTATTTCCACCACTTATTTCGAAAGTGAACCATCAATAGAGGTTAAAAAATTGTTTTATCACTAACAAAGTTGAAACCAAAGGGTGGCAAGGAAGAACTTTCTTTGTTATAATTTTATCTCATTGGCTCAAACATTCAGCGAAGAGAGAAGATTTTATATTTTAAGAGGACTGAAAATAACTTAGATTTTTAGAGGTATTAACAAAGTTATTCTTGAAATTTTATTTTCCTTTAGTAATACTTAGTACAATAATATATTACAAATATTCTTCAATATCCTCCATAATCATTGAGTTTTTTTACTCTAATTTCAAGGTAGAATAGTGGCTTAAACCCTATACCATGTCTGGCAACAAATTCCAGCAACTTCGAAATTCATCATCCCTAACCACATGAATTAAATGGCATCCAAGCCTTGGTAAGCTAAAGAACCTGGTTCATAATTAAAACATCTGACCTATTTCCTAGTCAAAAGGCTAATCTGTTTGAAAAACCAACCTAGCCTGAACCTGGTTCAGAGAAACTTATAAACACGCTAATATACCTTTAAAAATTATTAATAGTTAATATTTTTAAATTATCATCAGATGTAAATTGCAATATATGTATGATGTATTATATATTATTTACATGAATATAATATATAATTATATATTATTTGTATATTTAAACAGCCGTGTCTATCAAACATAAAAGACATGTTTACCAAGAGAAGATGAAGAGAAAACACAAACCAGACCAGAAAAAGGAGAAGTGTAGGGAAGAGGTCAAGATGTGCATGACAAATAAGTTTGAAAATCTTGATTAAATGGAAAAAGGGTGGTCTCAAATAATGAATTTTATGGGATGGCAGGATCAGCGTATGCTAGAGATTTTATGCTCAATATCATGTAATCCAACCAATCATCCCAAAAACATATTTAAAGAGCAGTGTAAGATTGTTGGGTGCTAGAAAAATCATTGGATCATGCCACTTCCGTAACTGTATATTAAACAAAATAGGGGACAGTACATTAGACCACAGGCAATTTAAACAATGTGACACACATCATAAAAAAAATGCAGAATGCAATTTATAAATGATGCAAAAGAAGATCACAAAGCAAAACACTGCACATGACCAGAGGGACGTGAATTTTGCATTAACCTCAAAAAACTGCTCCCCAAACTAGTTAAATATTGCTACAAAAATTACATTGTGCTAGAAAAATCAAACTAGTTGAGAAATTTACCAAAGGTTCAACAAGTTAACATCGTTCATTCAAACATGTTCATATGAACTCAAACCTATACGGAAAAAGTTGTCACCAATGAGGATGGCCACAAAAAAAGATGAACTAAAGGAAACACCAGCCTTCACTAGCCACCACCAACTTAGAAACATAGGTCAAAAAAGAGTAGGCAAGTTTAAATAAAGCTATGCAAGAGTAAAATTTTTAAGAAATGAAAACCAAACAAAAACAAAAATCAATAAAAGAATTGTGCTTTTGTGAACAAGAATTTCGTAACCTACAATCATTCATCAGAAATCCCATCACCATGAAAACTGTTACCATTATCTTGATCAACCAAAGATTTGCTCTTGGGTTTTGCCAATTTGCTTGATTTTGAAGATTTCTTAACTTTTTCTGCTTGCAATTCCAACACCTTTTCTGAAGGTTTCCTCTTTCTTTTAACGCGTCCAGCATCCTCTTCATAAAATTGAAAAATAAAACATTATTATTGAAGGCAGCATAAGAGTCAAAAGGAACATACCAGAAAAATGCATACACAATACATTGACATTTCAACCATACCAGGAATAAAAAGGGAAACTTTTAATTGGTCCTTTATTCTAATTAATTAGAACCATAATTTATTAGACACACTGGAAGAAGTTAGAGGACTTTGAAATTTATTAGAACCATAATTACCAAGTTAATTGGTCCTATATTCTAATTAACATGTTAAACCTACCACTATACTTGGCTAAGAAGAAATGGAGCAAAAGAAAGCGAAAGAACACAGATAGTGTGATGCATTTTCCTTCTATTTGATTGAACAGAAATGTTGACTAAAAGAAAAAAAAAATAGAATCTTTTTCTCCTCAATTCTCTTCAACTCAAATTCCAGTTTTTTCACCCGTCATCATCTCTCCATTCTAGCAAACATAGACATGTAATTATCCAATTTCTTCAAGTAATAGACTTAATCAAGCGAAGTTGCAAACTGCAAAGTTAATCCCACGAGATAAATTTACTGGCAAAGTTACAAGAGCATGATTCTATAACTTTTACTTTTTGGATTGGGGATTAAAATTAGAATTTGTGAACTTTGCTACAATCATATAATGCAAAGCATGCTATTACCTTCAAGAAGACTGGATGCGTGATTCATCATAAGTCCATTCGGTCCAGCTTCTTCTGAAGGGGATCCAGTGTTATTGCTGTCCAACAACTTTGAAGAACTTTCTGCACACTTGTCTTGCTGTTCCAGAGGATCACGAGTAGGGGTTGCTGGCAAGAAACATAGCTCTTCTTGAGACATATCAGAATCACTGAAAGTGGCATCTTTCTCCACTGATACGATGTCAACTTCCTCATCTTCATTTACATCAGGACCTTTCACCTTTGCAAGCATATTACACAAAAAAGAGTGGGCAAAAAGAAATAAAGATATCCATGACCAATCTAACAAAATAACATTTACCTTCTCAGTGTCAGGAATCAGATCAAATTCATCTTCACGCTCTACATACTCCTCATTTTCCTCAAGCTCCTTGAAGTCAGGAGCAAATGCACTCCAATTCTCGGTATAATCTTTTGCCCATATATAAACAAAGCCATTCAAGGAAACAGATACAACAAAAGGATGTACAGGATGCCATGCTAGATCTATAAGAGCTTCCTTTGGTCCTTCAAGGATTTTCACAAGATGCCCAGCTCTATCCCATATGTAAATCTTGTGCTCACCTTTGCAAGCAGAACCACCAACTACCCACTCACCATCACCACTGAAACAAGGGGCTTTCCAGTGTACCTTTGTGATTGTATCTTGAAATTCCCGGAATAAAATTAAACATTTTGACCCAATGGCCTTCAACTTTTCACTGTTATTTAGATCACCACAGTTCTCATTCAGTTCGTCAAGGGTTCTGACCTCGTCTTTCAGGGGCAGAAGGTTTTCATAGATCCTTATTACTCGATCATTGGAGTTCGTGAGTAGATACTGCCCGTTCCTGCTGAACACAATGTTCTTTACAACAGAACCACCAGTGATTGGAACTATAGCACGCACTTCACCATTTTTGTAATCAATAACAAGAATTTCACCTTTTGAGTTTCCCAGATAAACCAGAGTCCCGTACTTGTTAAAACAAGCAGCGGTTGGTGTAAAGGAGGTTATTCCATCAGAAGACTTATTGCGTGAGGGAGGGATTGGACCATTGCTTGTTTCTGACACAGAAACTTTAAGCAAAGTTGTGTTTCCTGTATTCAGATCAACAATCATAGGAGCACATGAAAGAGGACATGCTAAGCAAAGATATGGTGTTGAAGATCCTGGATGAAGACGCGCTTGTAGAGGGGTTTGTTGCAAAACTATTCGTGTTATCTTCTTACCACTCATAACATCCCACAAAATCAATGATTTGTCAGCAGCAGATACCAGAATTCGATGACCATACTTTGACCAACAGATGCTGGTTATGGGGGAAGAACATTCATCATCATGAAGAATCTTAGCGATGCCTCTTGTTTCAAAATCCCAAATAACACAACTTCCATCATTGCACCCAGCTGATTCAATTGTGCAAATCATGATCAAAATGAGAAAATTGATATCATCATACAATAACTCCAATAACATTTGAACAGATAGCACACATCATGGAAATAAGTCCATGCTTCAGAAAATGAATTACCACAATTTTCAAAAAATCTACCAATAATTTATCTTGAAATCTAATCCAAAAATAGAAAACATATCAAAATAAAATCAAATCAGAATGCTTTTTCAAAATTCTTGAACTTAACGAGATTGTCCACGCTGCATTCTGACAAACTAAATAAAAAATTAGAGTAACCATCAGATTGGCGTAGTCCATAACAGAAATGGATACTTTAAAATATAAACCCACAAAAGTTGCTCCACAGGGAGAAAAAGTTCAGATGAGAGACAAACGAGAGATGGTTCAGAAAGAGTTTGACACAACTGTGCGATCAACATAAACCGAAATTAAAAGTAAGTGATTAGTAACTATTTCTTGCCTGCGATCATATTGCATTTGGTTCATTGATCTTAAATCTTAAATTGTTCATACCATTAACTCTAAAGTGCATGCAATAATTACAAATGTTTATTAGCCAACTCTGTTGGTAGATTACGTGGTTCAGGAGTCACATGCTAAAATGCATGTATAGTTCATCGGTATCAGTGTGTAGCAGTAGCAAGTATATCAAGAGTTTATATAATGGGTATGGAGAACCTAAGTACTACATTTCTAGAAAATTTCCTGAAGAGTAGACTTTAAACTTAACTGGCTTAAAAGGTGGTATAAATGGTATTTATGGGTGGTTTGATATAATGTTAGGTCCAATAAACCTAGTTAGAATAGACTAAGAAAACCTAGCTAGGATAGGATCTTAGTACACTTTAACTTGACTGTCTTGTAAGGTGAGGCCTTAAGCCATAGCGGGAATAATATAAGTATATATGGGTAGTTAGATTAGACTACCCTATCAATTTCAGATAATAAAAAAATAAAAATACTTCTATTACTTCTCTCAACAACATTCGATTCAGTCCTGTTCTGTTTTTCTCTTTCATCCTCCTCTAAATTCAATAAATCATACTATGAACATGACTTGCATAAAAATTTAGGTTATTTTTCTATACAAGACGAAGCTTAGAAATTAACATGAATAAACAAACAACCACATTATGCATATTATGTTTATCCAGTGCATTGGCATCAATTGTATGAGTAGATATTACTATTTTTCCATCCGCAGGACCCAAGGCAAGAAAAAAAAAAAAAAAAAAAAAACAAAAACATAGAACTTCATTCCGCGCTTAATGCTAAAATCCCAAATTCAACATAACCCCATAAGGAAAGTTACCAAACAAGAAACACCTGAAAAGAAAAAATATTGTTCTTTTCTTACCTGGGCCATCAGGGGAAAATACTAACCAAAGCTGGTTACTTTAATCTTGAAATCGCCACTTAAAACATAAAAATCAAATTTTAACCACTGCCCATCTTTAGAATCAAAAGACAAAAACATTGCACAGAAATGCATCAAGGATAATACCAAAAAGAACCACAATAATAGTTGAATACAAAAACACGAAAGAGAAAGGAAAGAGACACAGGAAGAATAATAGAGAGGTTACCAGCAAGAAGGGTACCACGGCGATTGAAGGCAATACATTTCATACAGCCATGTTCCAAATACTCCTCTATGACTTCTGGGAAATCACCCTGTAACGGATCTTCAACATGGTGCACACCACAAGGTCAGACCATGAAACATAAGAGGCAAAGAAAAAACAAAGAAGTGACATGGAGAAAAAAAAAAAAAAAAGAAAAAAAAAAAAAAAAAAAGTAAAAAGAAAAAAAAAAAAAAAAAAAGACAATGAGAATAGAGGAAGCCGAACCAATGATGGAGGCGTTCATCACAGAGAAGCTGAAGGTGTGGTGAAGGAGTACAGGGAGAGAAGCAAAATTGAATCCGAGAAATAGAGAGGGAATAAATAATAAGAGAAAGGAAAATAACATAAAAAATATTAGGTTAAAATAATTCTTTCTTTTATAATTTTTTTATCAAATCTATTCCCAGATTTTTATTGGTATCAACCGAGTCTATATCTTTAAAAATATGTAGAAGGTTCAACTGAATCTATATAGCATGTGTTTTCCTTTATTTTCTGATTCTTTAATTTTTATTTTATTTTACAATTTGAAAAAGAAAAAAAAAAAAATATATATATATATATACACTAGCGTAAACACAGTCACTATCGCACTTTTATGTATGTATTTTATTAATATGCATAATATTATATTAGTAATGGATGATATTATAATATTATTAAGTTAATAAATAAAATGAAATTATATTTATTAAAAATAAAGTGAAATGTATGAAAAAAATATGAGAAAATAACGGTTGATGAATAGGAGAAAAAGGAAGAAAGAAATAAGTAAATAGTTTTATAAAAACTTGTAAAAATAACCGTTAATTTTTAAAAATTTAACAAATAATTATATTGTAAAGGGTAAAATTGGAACTATGAAATGTGGACACAAAAGAGGGAATCCTCTTTATATATAGTTATAGATATATATTTGCCACATGTCATATTAAATTAATATAGTTATTATGGATGTTATCAAAACATGTAAGGTATGATTAGTAGCTCCTTCGTACCCTACCTGCTAAATAAAACGTCCCAACATCTGTGAGTATCTATTATGTAAGGCTCACTTTATTTCTGACCCTAATGTTTAAGGGTCTACCCTAATTTGTTGGGCCTAAGGTTGGTCCATAGAGTGCTCAAAACCCCAATTCCAACCCTAACCCCTTCATTCTATTATTGTTTAGAAAATTGTTCCCCTCCTCTGTAAGACCCGAGAAATTTAAATAATTAAGTAAATAATTATTTAATAAATGCGGGTAGTATGAACCTTTATGTTATTTAATGTTGGGGTTTATGATGTGAAAAAGTACTAGTTCAAGTGGTTAAGAGTATTTAGTTATTATGAATAGACTTGGGTTCAAGTCTAGTTTATGCTTTTGTATGTTATTTTAATAGTTTATTAATTTTAATGATATGCTTAATCATGATGAGAGATTATAAATTCCTAGATGTATTATCACGAGCTTTGCAAATTGGAAGTGAGGAAACTAGAAACCGCCCATTTTTATATTTTTTTTTCGTCCTTCTAGAACTTTTCATAAACAACCTGGCGGTAATGAAGGTTCTCTAAGTGACGCATGATGTTTGAACTAAGATTTTGGGTGCTTGATAATCTCTTGATTTGGGATACGGGTTAATAGAAATTGAATTATCATGCTCTTGCTTTGAAGATATATTAATTATGTGATGTTTTTCATCATATAATGCGTGAATATAATGCCTTTGCATGATCAAATTCTCCATGTGTTCACATTTCTGGAAAATCTCCAGAAACCGCCTGGCGGGCCTTCATAGCCGCCAAGCGAATCATGTTAAAACAACCCATTTTTTGGGTTTCTGTTACGAACTGCCTGACGGTGAAGAGTTGCCGTCAGACAATGCGTGCTGGTGTTCTTTTCATGATAAAGCGCTATGCTTTCATACTTTTTGCGCAATAGGAACCGTCATGCGTTGGTTTTTGTACCACACCTAGCCAAACTAGACAAAATAAGTAAACAATGTGCATATCAAGGCAGCCAAGTATCCAGCCTAGGCCGGCTTAGCCTAACCTACACCAACGTAAGCCATCAAGACGTATAGCCGGCCTAGACCGACTACTCCAGCGTATCTGCTAAGTTTGGAACCTAGGCTGACCACTCTAATGAATTCAACATAATGGAAACGCCCACGTCCAATAAACCTTAAGGGGCCTAGGTTTGGGCCCTGGCCCAAACCCAGGCCCCACCTAGAGCCCAAGTCAAGGCCCAGCCCATGAAATGGTCAAACGTCATTAATGCTCTATAAATACACGTGGACCCCATCATTTAAAGGTACGCATTCATTAATCACTGATTTGACTTCCGGAGAACTTTGACTTACTTGAGCTTCGGAGACTCTTTTGCAGGTAACCCCTCCTAGGTCCAAGCTAACATGTATCGACCAGGAAGAGGCTAACTGAGGAGATAGCGGACTACATGGTAAGGTGACGCTTGTTCCTAACTTATCTTATTTGTCCTGTGCAGGAACATTTTTATATAGCTAGGCGCCAGGTTCCTGACTTATAGACACTAGGCGCCACTGTTTTTCTAGTTTGCGCAGTTTTTGTAAAACTGCATTTTCTGGTTCGTTAACCGTCCAATTTAGGTGAAATTTTGACAGGTGGTCCATAACATGTAGTTCTTAATTTTCAATGGTGGAGATTTTATTTGGAGGTCCGTAGCTAGAGATATATGTTACTCATTATTGTTGGTTTTGAAGTCTTTAAAATGCATGAATAAGCTCTTGACAATTTCAAGTAACTTCTAATGAAGCGTGATTGGGTTATGTTTTAAATCTCTATGAATTTGAATGTTCCTTTGGGTTAGTCACACCTTGAGAATTGGTTTATTGGTGAACGCATGTGTGTTAATATAAATTAACTTGTTGCATAGGAGAGGCGATAGTGCTATATTAATTTGCATTGGTGCATAGGATCATGTGCTTAAGTTGTCAGAGTGTTGTTGCTTTACATTTGTTTGAGCATTCGTTATTCATAAGTTATAATTGAATGCTAGCATGGATTTAAAGGGTGGAATATATATATATATATATATATATATATATATATATATATATATATGTGTGTGGGGATTGATGCATATGATATATGGTGATACTTGTGTACGCGTATGATGAAGCCATCTAAATTGAGATTGTGCATGGGAGTAATGTTGATTTCTGGAAGCCTATATTCTTGATTGTGGATATGCATAATTATAAGAGTATGATTGATTTTACTTTGTTCTGGGTGCTTACAAATTGTTACTGTGCAAGTACTGGTGTAGTGCCTGACGGTGGTGTTTGACCACCAGGCGATAGCTACAAAACCAGTAGAGTATTAAAGCATGTGGCACTTGGTGGTAAGGGTTGTCCTGTCAGGCGATACTTGCAGAAATAGTAGCATCAGAGGCGTTTGGTGCCTGACGGCACGTGTCCCCTGCCAGACGATCTGGAAGTGAGTTTCGCATGGCAGCTTCGGAGTAGTGCCAGGCAATGATGCAAAGGCATAAGTGTAACATCCCTACTAGAAATTACTAAAAAGTAAAAAAATAAAAAAATAATTTATAAAACAACCTCATATTTTCATTATTCCCAAACGCGGGAAAATTTTTAAAAAAATATTCAAAGCGCCAAAGATTAATTAAAGCTAAAATAATAGTCTTATTACAATTTCCAAAATCCAATAAAGGTAACAGAAAACATAAATCAGTTCCTAGATTGAATCCCAAGCTAGCCCCACTCTCCGTCTTTAAACGTCAATAGTATCACTTGTAGCATTATCTGCTCCTGTGTAACGAATCACATGATCATTGCCAAACACAAACATAAAGGGTGAGCTTATAAAATAAAATAACATATCAGTTAACATAATAAAAGCAATTCACCCATTTGATTCATCCTAGTTAGTTCTTGGCCAAAACCTTAATCCCCAAGGCTTTTCAACCTTCACAACACACAACATAGTTAGCCATGGTCTTAAAATTTATGATGCTCACACGAACCTGTCCGCTCGTGGTCCTACCTCTACGAACCTCCCCACTCGTCGTCTTGCTCTACAGACCTGCCCGCCCGTAGTCCAACACACGTTGTAACATCCCTAAGGAATATTACTGATATAAAATAAATAAAATTCGATTTTCATTAAATTCCACATTGATTATGAACTATTTCCCAAAAACACGGGAAAATTTAAAACTTTAACAATTAAAATCCGTAAATCCAAGAATCCATGATTCATAAAAACTAGAATAAAAGTCAACGGCTTCAGCCGGATTTACATAATATTCTCAAAACAAAACAATAAAAGTATACATATGTATCTACAAAATTATCCCATGATAGCCCCCGCTCTGTGTCTACGCATCTCCTGGCCCACCTGTCACATCATCTGCTCCCGGATAACACACACACACAAATAGGGTGAGCTATGCACAATAAAACATAACAAATATATATGAAGTAAACATGCTTCCCCACCCAAAACAATATAAATACAAAACTCATAATTTCCAAAATATCCAACCATGACCTCATAGTCCTTCATGAGTCATATGCATGAGCTAGGTCTTGGGACTTCCCTGTGCTCCCACGAAACTGACTCATTCGTGGTCCAACCCTATGAGCCTATCTCGCTCATAGTCCTGC
>Ga0214544_1003188_pt1 | contig 34225 bp, 31 predicted proteins | sample CNSS3metaG_FD_160074 | JGI IMG/M metagenome (GOLD analysis project Ga0214544, IMG submission 160074) | Root nodule microbial communities from cowpea collected in UCLA plant growth center, Los Angeles, California, USA - CNSS3 | ecosystem: Host-associated > Plants > Roots > Nodule | place: USA...
AATAAAAAAAACTAATTGAAAAAAAAAAAAAAAAAAAAATCATACATATTGAAGTTTTAAGACTTTAAAGTTTTAAATAAATAAAAAATGATGTTATTGACATGGATAACTCGAATCTTCCATTCCATTCCATTCTCATAAACAAAAAAACTAATAAGTAAACCTTTATTAAAAGGAGCATATACATTATATATATTATCTGTATGGTTTGAGTGGTACAGTAAGGAAGAATGGGTTGTTGTAGAATTGAGGCAGTGGTTATACTGTCACTCATGCTGGTGCTTCCAAATGCAGAAGGATGGGGAAAAGATGGGCACGCCATTGTATGCAAAATTGCTCAGGTTTCTCTCTCTTTTATCTGTATCTTGTGTTCCAACATTCCATTTAGTGTATCACTAAAATCTTTCTTTGGGTTAAAATTTGAATTTGCAGGCTCGCCTCGACACTGCAGCTGCAGAAGCTGTGAGCAAATTGTTGCCCAAATCTGCAGAAAATGACCTGGCTAGTCAGTGTTCATGGCCAGATGATGTGAGAAAGGTGATTCCTTGGTCTTCCGCCTTGCACTTTGCTGATACTCCCGACTCCGTTTGCAGTTACGACCACACCAGTAAGTTGCTTTTTCCTCTCAAATCTTTCAAATATTTTCTTCATCATTCTTTAGACAAAATGCAGATCTTACCTCGAAGTGATACTTTATCTTATACATTTAAATTAAACTTATGCGTCTGAAAGTGCCGAAGATGCCTGTAAATGGGCCTATAAAGATGCCACTGAAGGTGCAGTACTTGATGGTAAGCAATGAGAGATTTGATAGTTATGAAAAAATTTCTTTTATCGATTTTTCTTTTTTTTCTAACTACAACATGAAAATGCACTCTGCAGATGAATACTTCTTGTCTCGTTTTCCGATAGTGAATTTGCGGTTAGCTCAAGGAGGAGTTCGATTGGCTGCAGCTCTTAATCGTATTTTTAACACCAAGTATGCAGCGGAGATGTAGTGTGATTGGATCATGATGGTTAATAAAATGATTTGAACGGTGAAACATTTTATATTTATTTTAAACGGTGAATCAAATCTTGTTAAGAAATTGTTATTATTATACTATAAAAACACTACAAGAAAATTTAATTATAATTAGTGTTCAATCAGCGAAAATAACAAATAACGAACGCTAACAAGTAATTAGTCTCTACCTTGTGTCAGTAGAAAAAAGGACTCTTTGCCTCCACTAAATACGGAAAAGGTAATAGTATGAACTAAACTCATATTTAGGAGACAATATAAATTTAACATTAATTTATTATGAGAATGTAACATTAACTTAGTCAACTCAAAAACAATAAAATTTAATTATTTATTAACAAACATTAACCACCAATGCCCACACATAGTTACAAGTATTGGCAACCGAAACCACCACCCACTTCACAAGAAAAGAGAGTCTCGACGTTATAATGGAGGGAGGTGCAAGGGAATTCACGACGCAAGGAAGGAAAAATGGAGTGTGAAATTAGGGTTTTAGAATTTTGATTAAATTTTTAGTAAAGGATAAAGTGGAGATATCATAAATTATAGGGCGTGCAAGAAGAAATGCCCCAAATCCAATTTTTATTGTAATTTGAAATTCAATGCCTATGAAACAACTCTTAAATAAGCCCAATTCCAAATGAAAGTGTGATTTGAATTCATGATTTGGTTATCAAATTTAATTTAAAATGAAATTCCAATTGCAGTATGACAATTGGTGTTTAACCTAATGAGTTTGAATTTGAAATGAAAATTGGCCAAACAACCCAAAAGCCTAATAACCATAAACCCACACTCAACTCTCAAATTGCTGTCAAAACTTTAGAAAACCCTAGCTAGTGAAACCTTTTCCTTCTCAATGACCTTCCACTTCAACATTGGGAACCTTTACCTCAACCAACAAAGCACCTCTTATGCCTCTCACCAACACTTTTTCAACGACCTTCCATTTCAACATTGGGAACCTCGTTTGAAACACAAGTTGTCAAATATTATGTTTCTCCATGTATAAAACTCACTTACGCAAACATGAGTTCTTACCAGGTTTAGGATATTGTCACTTCACATATGAACAATCATGTTAGGACCAAATGAATTAGGGTTTGAAATGTCACGTAAAGGAAAAAACTCCAACACCCAATCAGCTCATCCAAGACACCACTTCTTTTGCTTCTCACAACACTAAGGGCTTCTGCTTCTCAGTGGTCAATATACTGATCACGCAAAGATGGTTATACAATAGACTCACAAGAGGATGGGAATATTGTGTTATTTTGTTGGAAAATTATATTCCAGAGACAGAGACAATATATATATATATATATATATATATATATATATATATATATATATATGAAAAAGAAGCTAAATTAGTTTGAATGTAAGAGAAAAACAGAAAGAATACGAAAAAGTGAGATGAATGAAATTTTAAGTTACCAGTGTAATATCCAATTTTAAGTTAAATGTATGTCACTAATATTATAAAGGATTACCAAAAGTAATGTCTGTTTATTTCAGACTCGTTGACTTTAGCAATATCAATAATCACACTCAAAAATTTAAGAGATTTCAGTTAGTATACATCGTATTGCTGTGTTTAAAAGAATCTGTTACATACCATCAATTCTTTTATAAGCTACCCGATATCATCATATAAATTAAACTGCACATAACCAGGTGGTACATGGTTGCAGGAGAATGATAAATGTTCAGTTAAATTGAATCTGCACTTTGCAAAAAGTAAAATTATCTGTTTAATGGGGCAAGCAGAGATTACGTGAGTGTTTAGGTATCAGTTGACAAAGGTTCCAATGACTGTCAACGGAAGTGAACTAATCAACCAACGAAGTTGAACATATTCAGTGAAGAGGAATGTTGTTCCAAGCATGTACAACAAAAATTTTAAGTATGCAATCCGCATAAAACGAAATAAAGGCTATATTGCTAAAAATCACCTTCTGATCAGTTTCAGCATTATTGGATCTGGAAATTTCCATCTATAACATTTCAATTCTTCACTAAGTTCACGTTGTGTTTATAATTGAACAAGCATGGCAGCAATTTCCCACAGGGCATTTTGTCAAACACCTGAAGAAACTAAGGATACAGGGACATGGAAAAATGCTTCAAGCCTGTAATTCCTCCCCCCTCTTTAAATTAGGCCAGACAAGGCGTACAGATTTAGAAAAACAAGAAAACTGAAAACACATTTGTTCTTTTTCAGCATCATGAATTTAATATTCTTATACTTTAAAACTTCATTGGTGGATCCATTACAGAGCACCGTTACCTCCTTCCCACTCACAAGCTAAAATAAAGGCCAGCACTTAAATAATTGAATGCTCTATTAACCAATAAGCTATAGTCATTTGGTATCCGAATTTAAGAATCCTCAACTCGAATAAACTTTACCAATTTAGACTTCATGTCCGCTGGAATTCTTACAGGACGATAGTTTTTGTCAAGCCAAACCGCAGTAGCCTTAGCTTCCAAAATAGGCTGCAACCAATTCACCAAATATCAACACATATTCATAAAGATGGAAAAAAACTATGTGATAAATTGTGGAGACAGACCTCTTGGTTTGGCAGCTTATAAATGAAGTGTTCAAAGTATAAACGAGCAGCCGAAGAGTCAGAAATCCTAACCCTTACAATAAATTTGTCTCCACTCTGGTTACATGTTCTTAAAAGGAGAGCAAATATTAGTAAACAGAACTCGCTTATAAGAAAATCATATCCTTCTTTTAGTGTACTAAAATGTATTAAGACGTTATTTACACTACATCACAACAAATGTATATCTTAACATACAGAAATAGCAAGCAGAATCGGAGAGGCTTACTCTTAGAGGTGCAAGGAATTTGAGAGACAGTTCTGATAATGCCAATGCATCACCAGTGCGAGCCACGGCATCACAATTAATACCGATGCTTTGCAAGAGTTCATGACGACCTAACAAATATGTATGGAATTTGATCAATTTAGACATCTAAAATAGAAAGTAGCATTTTAATTGACAGTTGTCACACATGAATGAACAAGGATAACTTAAAATGTTTGCAGATCATCCAACTCAATACATTTCAATTCAGTATCATGTTAATAGTCAATCCCCTCATAATAGCAGTTATACTGGCTCAAATATACCAAAACAAAGCTCAACAGAAGAGAGGAAACATTTCCAGAGCATATACACGAATTGTAAGAAAAATATTATATGTACAAGAAACAAATATAACTATAGTGTGATGATGAACCATTGTATTGCATCTAAATTAGAACATAAAAGCTTTGATGCAACCATACAAAATATCACTCTGTTTCATACTGCAAATATCCTTGCGTTGGAAATAAGTCCTCGACTCAGGCTCCATAGGTTATTTCATCCCAAGTGATGAATTAAATGCTTGGATAGGGAAGTTCCAAGAAAATCGATGTTCGACCAACATGCTTGGAATGACTCATTTCTATTCAGTACTTTTTCTCCCTCTGTGATTCTTGTAGTCCAAGAAACACCCAAAATCACTATTCTTGAGTTAATAATACCAAGAAATATTTCAGTGTCCTAGCACTATTTTCTGTGTTATTCTCTCTTCTTCTCTTATAACCTAACAAACGTTCATTTGTATATATGACTTTCTTCTTTGTCAGACTTCACCTTCATTTCTTACAAACTGTGACTTTCTTCTTTGTCAGACTTCACCAACTTCATCTTGCATACTGGACGTGAGAATTTTTCTTTCAGCAAGATGTTATTCTGAGGAATACACTTCAATGAAACTACACATGTGACTTCTAATAGTTTTACCAGGAAACTGTATATGTTCTAATTCCTTTCGAACCAACTCTTTTGTCCATTTTGCAATAAAGTTCAGAACTTGTCCAATAAAATTCCTTCACAATATTGCTGTCATAATCAATACATGTGTTTTATAAGGAATTGGGAAGAAAGATTGTAAGTGTTTTACAACTTGCTTGTGCTAGTCTGATTTTGTTGTTTTACCTTCATGATTTTTACAAACACTAAAATATATCAAATCTAGACTGCGTTGTAAATTCAAGATCATGTTGTAAAGAAATAAAAAATGTAAATTCATGTTGATAGGATAGTTCTAATTCATGTATCAATAAGAGTTCAGAGTGCGGAAAAATTTTAAGTAGAAGCTCATGAGATCTCACCGTGCTGGCAATAACTTGCATAAATTGCATTGTTGACCACACCGTACTGATCCAACTCATAATCACGCACTGTCAGTTCGACATCACAGAATCCACTCATTCTGTTACATCGTAAACAATCGTGAGGTTATAAATTGCATGAAGTTATTATTATATATAGTCTGACATTGAATACATTAATCACTATTTAAAAAAGGAGCACGAATGAAAATTGCCCATCACAGTAAAAAAATAGAGAATTAACGCAATTCCAGGTGGGATCCGTCAATTGCACAAAAATGAAGCCCCGAATTGAAGTTCAGTTCTTGAACGCACAGGTAAAAGTTTAAAGAGTAAAAGAAGGGATATGTCAGAAATTGCAGTTACCCTTTGCCACCTCTGAGATCGAAGAGTGGTGTAGAGGCGCTGAAACTCACCGGAAAAACTGATCGGAGTACCGGCGGATTGAGCGGTCGGCGGAGAAAAGGAAAAGGAAATTGGCGTACGGGACGAAACGACGTCGCCTTGAGGAATAACGTGGGAGGTAATGACACCGTAGAAGCGTGATTGGAGAACATTTTTTTCGAGAGCAATGGGATTGTGACAGTAGGCGTTATCACCCATGTTAATGCTTTTATGCTTTTCTTGTTCATAATGCTTTCAAAACCGGTGGGTTTTAGGTCGGTGACAAAAAGGTAATTTTTCATACATGCTAAAATAAATGAAAATGGAAAAGAAAAATGTTTGCAAGCGGAAAGCACGATATCATACGATATTAGAAGCAAAGTAATTTCAAATTTGATAACAAAATTATAACTACAAAGAAGAAATAAAACTTAAGAAAAAATATTTTTCTCTCACAACTGAAATCGTAGAAGTGTGGAAGTGAGTCAACCCATCACGGGTTGAGCTGAGCTGAAAAATAATCAGTTTAACTCGATTCACTTTTTAGTGAACTAGAAATATTACAACACCGGTTCAATCAATCACGGATTGGTGGGTCGGTTAAGTTACAAATGTTTTTCTTTTACAATTTGTCTTATATATCTATTAAATTACAATAAAAGTGAATTGATTTAATTTATCATGTATGATAGTGGAATCAAAGTGTTCATCTAATTATCAAAATATTAGTATAAAGACAATAATTAAAAATTAAAGTATCAAGTATCAGCATATATAACTTGACAAACAAATTAAACATTCAAACTACTCAAATATTATTAAACAATGTTCTAGCATTTAAAAATATAAAATTTTGAACCTATATAATTAGAATAGTAAATCATATTATAAAAATAATTAGAAAAAAATGTAAGAAAATGTTGGTAGGTTAAGTGGGTCAACCCACCCTCAACCTGACTCGAACTAGTCTAACCCGTGGATTAAGTGAGCTGAGCTTAATTCAACACACCTTTGAAAAAATTAAATTTTTCTTACCCCAACCTTACTTAAACCTGTGGTGAATCGAATTGGCTCCGAGATTGGAAATTGAAATTCATTGTAACATCTCTATGTAATCATTAACACATGATAAGATATTCAAAAGGAGAAAAAGATACTTAAGAATGTTGCATTATAAAATGATTATGTCTTTCTCATTACATTTAATTATCAATATACATATTGGAATTCTAAATTTACACGTTATTACAAAAAAAATAGTTAGATATAAATCAATTTTTAGATAAAAATTAATTAATTACTATATATAGATTAATTTAGATATTATTTTATAAATTAAAATTACTATATCTAAAATAGTATAATATAATTGATTTTTGAATTACAGTTTAAATTAATTTCTAATATTAACCCAATAAAATTAGTTTTTAAATTAGTCTTTAATTTAAAATTAGAAATTAATTTATAATCATAATAATAAGTAGTTAAAATTTATAAACTCTAGTCCCACACAAATTATAATTTTTTATTTTAGATATCAATAATTATTAGTTTATAAAATGATATCTAACTTACTCAATAGAGTGATTAATTATTTTAATTCCTAAAACTTATTAAAACTTATTGTTACTTAATTAAGAGATAAAGTTTAGCTTTAATGGTCTATCTTGTTGTACATGTAATATAAATAAGAATCTTATACTCAATGAGTAATACATTCTCTTATCCAAAAATGAGTTTTTATCTTTTTTCACTAGAAATTTTTTATCTCTATGGTAAAGTTTATCATTTTCCTTTTCATTTCTTTTTCTATGGTATGTATAATCTATTAGTGGCTTAGCAAAGTCGGACGGTTTTGTAAGACCAAACATCAAAGGTACACACGGTTTTGTTGTTTAAAATAGAATCCATCAAAAACAACACCATGGTAGCTGCACGATTTAGTGGACTACAATGTTTTTTTCACATGTGACATTTAATAATCAAGAAATTTGATGGGATTAATTCATAAGAAATCTATCTTTGCTACTTGTAGTAGTTCATAACTGTCATTCTACTTTTTTAAATAACGAGATTACTAGCAGTATCAGTACACTTTAATTATTTTTTAATTATTAAGGATTTTCTTATTATGTCTTTTGTTTTTCCTTTGAGATTTATTGTGTATTTGTGAACTCAAAATCTTTTTCCTTTAGGGGTATGGAACAAATGATTTATTTTATCAATAACTAATTTTTGCTTCTAAAAAATCTACTTGGAATGTGTTCCACCAAAATACCTATCTACTTTCATGACATAAATTACTCATTCATATGAAAAAATAAACCGAACATATATAAATGATGTAATATGAGATTTTAACACTTTGAAGTTTACACATATCCTAACTATTTTGGGAGGAATTATTAACTTAATTGGTCCCGTAATATACAACCATTCTTGGAACCATGACAAATGGTATTATAAATTTTTTTAAGGCTTGTGTACTAGTAATGTTAGTGATTGACTTTTAACAAAATTTTATATCAAGCTTCATGATAATAAAAATAATTGTAAGAATGGGGTTAAAAGGTCTAGAAATTTTAGTTTTAATGAGCAGTGTTGGTTTAACTTAAAATGTTTCATCCGTTTAATTTAAAATGATAAGATATAAATTTCAAATATTAAATCCAGATTGTGTTGTAAGACCCGAATTAGACCTATCCCGTGTATCCCTCAGCTCTATTAGTACTACATAACTTTCATTGTTTTAATAAAATTATATATAATAAGCTTTCATGTCTCTATAGAAAATAATGGAAATTAAATTTATTATTTTATAAATGTACTAATATTACGGTCTATAAAATTGGAATTACTTAAAAATAAGAAAATTAAATACCTAGTGTTTCGGGTATAGGGGTCAAGCACCTATCTCTAACACTCAAGCTGTCCTTTAAATTTTTTTTGTCCAACACTCCACAGTTCGTTGTTTCGTTCTTTCTCCCGTTCGGTTGTTCAGACGATCGGGGTACTTGTCTAAAAAGCTCTGATGCTTAAGTCAGTTCGAGTCCGATCATGATAGTGCAATTAATGTTGTTGGACCGCTATTTATAGTTTTTGATATGGGCTTGTGATTAGGGTTTTCTTAATCACGACCCAATTGCTTTTTAAACTTGATTACTGACTTGTATTACTTTAATTCACTTTTAACTTACTGATTCAGTTCTGGTGTGGCTGCCCGACCAGAGGACCGTGCGTCCTGGCGGTTGTCTCCATAAATGTGGAGACAAAGTTCAATTGGAATGAACGCGGAGGCCGTTCGGTCGCGAACTCCCTTAAAGCACACCAGAGAGATTGTTGCATCAATAATCCAAGGAATCGTCTGCCTGTAGCGGACGACCTGCAACCACTTATCTTTGGACCTCCTGACTGATGGTTTGACTAAAGATGACGATAGGCCATACAGTACACCTAATATTAATATATATATATATATATATATATATATATATATAGTCACACTTGATGAAAAAGAAAATACTTTAAGCAAGTGTAAGAAAAAGATGACCTTGCATCAATTATATAATTATATAATATATAATATTCAAAACAAAAAGTCATGCATCAGATTATATAATATAAAAAATATGAATCTCTCACCATATGCAAACATCATTCCAAAGAAAGACGTACTCTAAAGAGAAATGAATCCCTATATGAACAACCTTTTGAGTCCTACGTAAAGAGGCACAACAACCATAGGAGATCTGCAATAAATGTTTTCCTATTCTCACCTCTATGATGATGAGCATCTTCGTGAGCGGCTCCGATCTTATTTGCTTTTCTCTGTGCTCTGTTTTCTTATCTCAGTAGTGATTCGGAGAGATCTTCTGCTCTGGCTTTCCTTCTTCATGTACAAACCCATCACCACAATATAAATGGTGTAGGTTGACTTCTAATGTGGGGATATCAAAATTTTGGAATTTTCATTTACTTACTTTTAAGATCTATATATTCATCAAGCTACTCAAGTACTACAACTAGAAGAAGCTCTTTTCAAAACATGAAGTTATGCTACTAGAAAGACAAAAAAAATAGAGAAAAAAATATCTGATGAAAATAAACATGTAGTATACATCTTTAATGCATTTTCCAACATCTTATCTAAACAACTTTTTAATGTTTAATAAATCAACCAAAAAAGTATTTTTTTTAATTAATTTATACGAAAAGAAGATCAAACTAACATGATATAAAAAGTAAGATAAAGAACAAAAATTAGTCAAAGTTAGGTATTTCATCCGAGTCTACCAGAGAATCCATTCTCTTTGCATTAACATACGAATTGTCGTTTTTCTTAAAAATATTACATTCAATTTTAATTTTTAATCTGGAATAAAATTTGTTCTGAAGAATTTAAAGCACTGAACACACTTAAACTATTAAATAAATAAATCTAAATGAATCCAATTTATTGCACACATTAGAGTGTTCCGTTAACTTCACATTAGTATATAACTAAGTAATTAATTGGTAAAAATCAATAGCACAAACTCCATCTATATTTTTTTTTGTTATTATCCTTAAAATAAATCAACTATAATCATATGGAAAAAGAAAAACATTGAAATTGGAACCGTTCCTAATTACTCTTTCTAGATTATAGGAACATTAAGAAAGAATACAAAAAGTTTTTCCTTTAAAATCTCCCTTGTAACGATTAAATATCTTACATAACGATGGAAACCATGACAATGAGACAAGGAAAGATGATAAAAACAAAGAGAAAACGAAGACAGGCATTACATATATTAGCAGATACAAATCCATTCACATACATCTCATGGTCGTATTAGGAATCCTCGAAAGACCCAACAATTTGAGATTGAAGTGTAAACAACAGCAAAGTCATTCCAATGAAGTGAAGTTAAGAAGTTACATATAGATAGAGCTCTTAATGCATCACCTCACTGTGATCTCTAAAAACATGAACATCGAGTGTCATAACATCTCTGTTGACCAACTCAAAGACACAAACATCTCCAGCTCGCAGTTTATTTGCTCTTGAAAACGTGGGCCACCCAGCAGAAAGCGTGCCTGATAAATCACTTTTAGTTAATACAATGGTTACAGGCCACAGTATATTTCTGAACTGCATCATTATCGAATCATGATTCATCCCTAGGAAATACTTCCTCGCAAAGTTTCTCGGCACACGCTGCATCAAGTTATACATACATGTTAACAGTTATTAGAACAACATAAAACAACTTATGAACGAAAAACAACACCTGTTGGAAGACAGCATGACATTGTGAAACCCCACAACTAGTGCTTAACTAAACCTCACCGGGCATCTGGTTGTGTTTCCTTGCCAACTTAGAGTGCTCATGAAAAAGGGATTTTCTGATGAGAATTCTCTGGCTTCTTCACGTTTGCCTACTAAAGTTCTTACACTTGAACTCCCACCTCTAGAGGTAGTTGCAGGATGCACTTTTCTGCTTTTTGAATGATCTATATTTGCAATTTCACAGGAATCAGATTTTTCCTTCACAGTATTTGTTTAAATTTCCTGTGTTGGATTTTCAATGTAGATAAAATGAAATAAAGGATTACCATGTAAAATGGGTGTGCTAGGTTTTCCTGCAGATGGGATAATGGAAACTCTGAAGGCCAGACTCTGGATCTTCGTTATCAGCTCAAACACACAGACATCATCCACTTTCAGATTATTTTCTGATGCAAAATTCGGCCATCCAGCAGTAATTCTAGGACCAGACAAAATTACAGGCCAACTTCTCCCATCCATGACCTCAAGGACAACTGCTTTTGTTTTTTTCTTCAAATATTGTTCTGAAAATTCTGACGGAATAACCTGGGATTTTTATTTTACAAGGTAAAATGTACACTCTTGGGGATTATATTTCTGCTGCAACAAAAGAACATAACTCATAACAAGCGATATATTAACTCAAATGCTCACCAGGTAATCTGCATTGATAAAGGATGGCCTCATAACAAGCTTGAAAGAAGGATGCATGGATTTAGAAGTACTCGTCGCTCTGTTTAAAACCGAGGAAGTTAATTGCTCCACTTTTGGGCATTCACCATGAAAAATGCTTTTTCCCTTTTCTTCTGAAAAATCAAACATGTCATCAGTAAGTTATGAAAAATTGGTCTCCCAAAATTAATTGGATCCACACAATGATCTCATGTTGACATTCATATACCTTCTAACTTCTGCTTCGTAAATTTTTGCTTTTGCAAACCAGCACTTCTACTTTGATCATGCTGATGCAAATTTACCCCATTGGGGCTTCGTCCAGCATCTGTAGTGATGCTATTCTTCATTTTCTTACAGGGTTGAGAAGGTGACTGTGTATTTTTGACTCCGCTCTTTCGGATACATTGCTCATCCAAAATTTGCTCAGAATCATCACTAATCTGCACAATGTTGTCTGTTTCATCATGAAATTGTTCATCCAAAGTTTCAACAGAATTATCAGGGTTGTCATGAGTGAAGTGGGAACGGTAGTCTATTTCAACAGCACTTTTGTCACATATGTGGACATCAAAACGAGAAATTCCCACGTATTCAAAAAACAGCATGTGACCATGATCTAGAGAATAGCGTGTTGCAAACTCCTTCCATCCTTCTTGAAACCAAATCTCACCATCATGCTTAGTCCACTGTATTTTCCATTCAGTACAATCTGGAAGGTTGAGGAACACTGGATTTGACATGCCATCTCCACATTTTGCAGTGAATTTTCCTGGAAGTTTCTGCAAAGATTCTGCTTTTAACACGAATGATGAAATTCACATGCATGACATTTTGTAAAACCCCAAATCCCTATCTTACAAATTCAAATATCATTACCAATAAATAAGGAAAATAATAGTATATCATAAGCATGGATCAGGCATGCAGAGATACAGGAGTGGTAGTTCAAGTTTGATTTTATACATATTATCACATTTGTAACCAATAACAAACTGTAGTTGGGAAAGAAGACTCATTTCGTTTGATGCTACTAAAATGAACATCAACTTTACTATAAAATACTGAATATTGATTCTTACCAGTAACCCATGTGCAAGACTTGTTCCGGGGATAATCTTACAGAAACGGATGTTGCAGGGGGGAGTCATGGATGCTTAGATTATACCTGAAGATCAAAACTCAAGGGAAATTCTGATTTAACAATTGAAACTAACAAACAAAGGTCAGCTTCTTGAGATGCTAAAAAAAAAATTAATTTTTTTGTGCTACACCTAGTTGAATAAATGCGCATGGCTCAAGCTTAAGAGAGTACCATCTAGTTTTTTGTAGTCAAAGTCAGATTGTAAGCTGATTGGACAACACGAATCCTGATTTTAAAAGTTTTTTTTTTTCTTTATTGAAGGTTTTTAACATAATTTGAAGAAGTGAAAAATAAAATTAAAAAATTCTCGACAACAGTTTAAAAAAATGAGAAAATATAATATTATAATATTAAAAAATAAAAATAAGATAATTTTAACATGTTAAACTTTATTTTTAATGACAAACAGTTTATGATGAAGCATAATCGATTATGTTTAAAACGTAATTGATTATTTGTGAGTTTTAAACGGGGGGATTATAACACGTGTATATATTGACGTTAGATATATATATATATATATATATATATATATAAATTGTTTATTAATTAGTAATACTTTTTTTATAAATTTATGGTAAATATTAATTAGTAAGAAAATCTGCTATACGTTGTGTGCCAACCAAATGCATTTAATAAAATCGCCCCACTATAAGAAAAAACAATTTAAGAAAGATATAAACTACTAAAACGTGGACCTCCTCTTCATGCATGCTTCATTTTATTTTATAATAAAGGAAAATTATATTTTGACAAAATTTTATTAATAAACTTTTGACAAAGTGAACATGACAATATTTTAATAAATAAAATAAATAATTAATATAATTTGAAAAGAGAAGAAAAATATTTAGTATTAATTAAAAAGTAAATTTTGTCAAACTTTATTAAAAAAAAATTTGTCAAAAATCATAGTCCTGTAATAAAACATAAAACATATATTGCTGCCGCTGCTTGGAGGTACTGTTACAGTAACAATAATGGTACACGCGGCTTAAAACAGGTTCACACCTTTACACAAACACATCGAAATGAAAATAACCGGGCTCAAAAAAAATAGCAACCCGCGGTGATGTATAGTGAATATAGACATGCTCTAGAGAAGTGTAACGTGAAGGTGTATATCTATAAGGGTGAGAATCATGCATCATTGAACATGTACAGTGCCATAAACAAGGGTAAAACATTCTTACCGACGAAAAATATCAAAATGAAGTGAAAAAATATTCAATCCTTTAAAACGTATTTAATTATTTGAAAAATAAAAGATATTAAGTATTAAAACGTTGTGAATGATCATACAGAGTTTATAACATGTAATTAAAAACTAAAATAAAGGTCGAAACTTTAAGATAGGTCAAATAGAAAAAATAAAACCAACAACACAGGTGCAAAATAATAAAATGAGTGGTGCAGTAAACAATTAACATGCAATGTGCAGGTAATATGGAGGTGCAACGAATAAACACAAAACAAATAATAACTCGGGGTGTAGGATTATCACATGTGGTGGTGCATGAAGTATATAAAACAGCAAAAGCCCAACAAACAAATAATAACATAGGGTCTAGACACTAAAATGAAGGGTGTAGCGAGTGAGGCTGGTTCGCCGGCGACACAAGTGGACGCCGGAAACGTCGGCGTCATTCGCGGCGACTCATTCTCCCTCTCGCACGCGGATTCCAGCACCCTCGCCACCCTCACTACCGGAGTCGTCGCCAGCGCCAACCTGTTCAGTCTCCTTCTCCCTCGTTTCTCTTCTTCCCAGACCCCAAGTCGTCCATTCCTCCACCGCCGAAGAATCAATGCCGCGCCTCCCGCCATACCGCTCGAAATCTGACTAGCCGGCGACGATGCCTTGTATTGATGATTAATCCCCTCCTCTATTTCTCTGTTATGATGATTAATCCTGACTGATTTGAATATTGCCTTGTATTTTTATCTGTGCTTGTGGCTCTGTATGAGTTTATGAGTGTTTGACGGTGGGGAAGTGAGAATGATAATGGCGTGGTGATTTGTTGGCAGAGGGCGTGTATGACAACAACATCTTTGGTATACAAGCATAGCATAATCGTGTGGCAACAACAAATGCAGTAGATGAAACACAACCAGTTTCACACAATGTTAAAACATGTTGTTCCTATGCAAGGTGTAGTACTTACCTCTTGGAGTTCCTTTCTCGTGTTGTTGGCCTCGTCTACTAGTTCTCCTCTCCTCTTTTGCCCTCTTTGATTCTAAGGGTCCTTCACGTTTTTGTTGTCTCTTTATCTTTGTTACTTCAAAGTTGAACGAGCCCCTGTTAGTACCATGCCACTTTTCCTCTTTTCTTCATATTCTGTTTGAACTCTTTTTGAAATGACAAAAGGACGAGACAGGTTGCCTTCCGGTACGATTGTCATCGGGGTGCAGCAGTGATACAGACACAGATACCCAATCTTTCCCTTTTCATGCCAAGATCAAAAGCGGGGGAAAATGTAAAGATTTTATCATTTTTCGTTGCATGGATTAGGAAAGGAATAGCTGGACAGGTTTCAAATTAGTTGACTTTTCTATCTTTTTTTCATATTATATATATATATATATATATAAATATTAAAATTAAAATAAAACAAAATGGAATAAAAAAATGATAAAACAAAAAAAGATGAAAATTAAAATTAAAATTAAATAAGGAAAACTAAAATAAGATAAAATTAAAATTAAAAAAAGATAAAATAGAATAAAATAAAAATAAAATAAGATAAAAAAATTAAAATAAGATCAAAGTAAAAATAGAAATATACATCCTTACTCAAACTGATGTCCACTTCTTTTTTATTTTTCTTTCTTCTTCCTAATTATATTCCAAGTCAATTTTTTTTACTGAACAAAATTAGGTATTGATACTGTCAAAATTATTTTATACCATAAAATTGTCTCTTAGTCATTTTTAGAGCATCTCATGAGGTCTCTCTAACCACCTTTCTCTAGAGTTGGTCCAACCTCTCTAAGAGCACCATGAACCAGCTTCATCCCATCACCAAAACCTCCAAACCGAGACATATTTCCTCTCATTACTTTATTGCTTTCGCTAGCCATTCTTTACCATAACCACTATTTTTCAGGCTTCGACCTAACCTAGCTTGACGAGGAGGCTATCACAACCTATATTTAGGAAAATAATCTTGAATGGGATTATTATTGATCACTATCATTTATATGATCAAATTAAGTAGTAATAGAACATCTAATCCTTGATTGAAACATCTACTCTATTCAAAATGTGAGTGTAGATATGATTAGTCAAACCAATTCGTCTCCACTGATGTAAGACCCGTGAAATTTAAATAAGTAAATAATTAATTATTTAATAAATACGGGTAGTGGAGCCTTATGGCATTTAACTCTGCTTTTTTATGACGTGGAATAGTACTAGTTCCAGTACAAACAGGAAATTTGGCCACAGTTATTTTTACTATTCTACCCCGGTTTCAAAACTGAGGCATATAAAGCCGAGGCCAAAAAGGTCACTTTTTTGCCTCGGTTGAAAACCGAGACATATTCAACAACTACTACCTCGGTTCTATAGGCAACCGAGGCCTAATGAGCATTAAAAAAAATTAGAACTGGACTTTCTGCCTCGGGTCTAGTTGCAACCAAGACAGAAAAGTGATTAAAATTAAAAAAGAATAGGGGTTGAATACTTTCATCACTCAACAACCCAACAAATCCCACTTTTCCTTGTCCAATAGTTTCCTGCTCTTCCTCGAAGCCACTTTCACACGAGCCGAAACCAGAGGTGCCTCCTCCACCAGTCACCGAACCCAGACTGCCCTTAGCCTTAGTTGACTCAGACTCATTTTGGTCATTCAATAAATCTGATTTCTCCATTTTCCCTCTACATCAGAATCATCAATATAATCACTATCACTTTCATTCAATTTCCTCTTCCCCATCCTGCAAAACAAAAGGGACCACCATTACACACATAAAGGACAAAAAATAAATTAAAAAATGTAGCAAAAAAACCACCAACCAATGGTGGTTTTGTGTAGCACTGCGCGACCTCTATCCTCCACAACACTAACAGTAGCTGTAGTAGTGGAGATGTGATGAACAACGATGGTGGACGCGCACATCAGTGATGGCGGTAGTTGCGGTGGACCCGCACAACAGCGAGGTGGACGCGCACAGCAGCTTTAGCGACAACTGCGATAGATGCGCACAGCAGCGGCGGTGGACGCGCACAACAACGACGATGGACGCGCACAGCAGGCGGCAGTTGCGTTGGACGTGCACAATAACGAGGTGGACGCACACATCAGCGATGACGACAACTGTAGTGGACGCACACAGCAGCGACAGCGGCAACTGCGGTGGACACGCACAACAACGACAAAGGTAGCTACGGTGGACGCGCACAGTACTGACGGTGGATGTGCAGAACAGAGGTGCCAACGGGAGCAACACGAAGAGGATGAAACAACAACGCGCATAAGAGGGAACCAGTGGCTCGCGAAGAGAAATGCGAAAAAGATTATCTATTTTCCCAATTTTAAACCCTAGACAGAACCTTTCCCCTTCCACTTTCTGTCTCGGGTACACATAGAACCGAAGCATAAACATGCACAAAAAATTAAAAAAAATAATTTTTTAATCTAAATGACCGTATCTGTCTCGGGTGCGCTTTAACCGAAGTCATAAGAACGTTATGCCTCCGTTTTAAAGAAACCGAGGCAGAATCTTCGTCATTCAGTTTAAGAATGTTAACAGAGCGGGAATTTTGAAATTTTGGACAAACATTATGCTTCGGTTGGTTTTGAACCGAGGCATATAAGTTCATTTAAATTTCAAAAATGCCACCGCTTTTTTATATGCCTCGTTTTTAGAGGAACCGAGGCATAATGGCCGAGTTAGAAAGGCAAAGTTACAGTAGTGTAGCTTAAGTGGTTGAGAGTACTTAATTGTGTGAGAGGTCTTAGGTTTGAGTCCTAGTTAAGCCATTTATGTGTTATTTAAGTTATTATTAATTTTAATAAATGTATGATTATGTGAGTGGTAATATAGTCTTAGAATTTTAAGAATTATCATGAAACATGCTTTGGTTGAATGGTTGTGCATCGGTTTAGGCATTGACATGGTTATGGGTTTGACTCTTGGTAGACACTAATTAAGTTTCTTTTTTCTAAATTTATTTTGGCAAGGATGAGAGGGGCAGGGAACCCTAGCAACCATGTGAAGGCAGTCCAAGGGGCTGGAAAACAACTAATGATGGACCTTGAATGGTATTTACATCACTTTTAATGTCATTTTCCTTTTAGCACATTAAACTACCATTAAGGCACCAATAAAAGGCAAATTTTGAGTGTGGAGGAGGGTTTTTCTATGCTCCCATTACTGGGCATTGGGAGAGGTACGAATTCAGATAGTGTGTGGTGAGAATTGAGTGCATTTGGGAGCTGAATTAAAGGGAAGCGCTAAGCGGCCTACTGATCAAAGAGGAAGAACTCTAAAACTCAAGTTTTAACTGGTCGTCAGGCGATGCGTACTGTACAACCCAGTTTTCTAGATTTTTGGATGAAGCGCCTAGTGATGATGAACACCCGCCAGGCAACGCGAACCAATTTTGGTTCGGTTTTGATATTCTTGATGTTTTGGGATGACTCTAATCGGAGGAAAAGCCAATTTTTAATTGTTAAAGGATGATTTGATGTCAAACGACATTTAAATTAATGTAAATGAATGGAACAATGGGAAGATGATGTTAGGGTTGGAAATTGGGTTCTTGATGTCCTAAGGAAATTGGTGGTTCAAGTGTATTGGAAAGAAAGAATGAGTGGGTTTGGGATGGGAATTTCTATAACTGTAAGTGAATTTGAGTGAAGATTTGGTGAAATCTATAATGTAGGAAGACCAAGGAGTGTTGGGGCTCCGCAGGTGCAAAGGGAGGATTTCTGGGTACCTGGAACAGTAGGAACCGCGTGACGACACCCAATTGGCCGCCAGGCACCACACCAGAGGTGCGTGGTGTTCTGATCATGAAAAATGTTATTTTTCGTACTTTTCGCGCAACAGGAACCGTCGAGCGGTAGTTTAGTCCCGCCAGGCGCCACCTTCCTCATATTTGGGCACTGGGCGCCACCATTTTTTCTAGTTTGCATAATTTTCGTAAAACTGCAGTTCCCAGTTCGTTAACCGTCCGATTTAGGTGAAATTTTGACAGGTGGTCCATAACATGTAGTTCTTCACTTTGAACGGTGGAGATTTGATTTGGAGGACAGTAGCTAGAGATATACGTTACTCAATATTGCTGATTTTGGAGTCTTGAATACATGATTAAGGTCTTGATAATTTCAAGTAACTTCTAATGAAGCATGATTGGGTTATGTGGTAAGTCTCTAACAATTTGAATGTTCCTTTGGGTTAGTCACATGTGGAGAATTGGTTATTGGTGAATGCATGTGTGTCAATATGAATTTGCATTGGTGCATAGGATCATATGCTTAAAATGTTAGAGTGATGCTGCTTATATTTGTTTGAGCATGCGTTATTCATAAGTTAGAATGGAATGCTAGCATGGATTTAAAGGGGAATATATATATATATGAAATGTAAATGGATTGATTTTACTTTGTTATGGGTGCTTAAAATCCAGTACTACGCAAGTATTGGTGTAGCACCTGACGATGGTGTTTGACCGCAAGGCAATAGCTACAAAACCAGTAGAGAATTGAAGTGTGTAGCGTTTGGCGATAAGGGTTGTCCCGCCAGGCGATACTCGTAGAAATAGTAGCATCAGAGGTGCTTGGCGCCTAGCAGCATGTGTTTCCCACCAGGCGGTCTGGAAGACTTTTGCGCTTGGCGACTCGTGTGGAGCGCCAGACAATTTTTGATGACGTAGACATTGTGTTTTGCTTGCTTTGGATGCGCGTGGTCTGTAAGACCCGCGGAATTTAATTAATTAATTAATTAATAAATGTGGGTAGGTTGTACATTTATGACATTAAATTCTGTAATGTATGACGTGGAAAAGTACTAGCTTAAGTGGTTGAGACTACTTGGTTTATGTGAAAGGACTTGGGTTCGAGTCCTATGCATGCCAATTGTGTGTAGTGTATTTTTGTTTTTGTGTGTATTTTTGTTATTATTGTTTTAATGGTATGTTGGGCCACATTTTTGTATGAGATAATGCTTGAATTGTGTGTGTTAGCAAGAAACATAAGTTGGCCTGGTGGTTTAGCTTTGATTTGGCATGGGGAAGGTCATGGGTTCAAACCTTGGTGAGTCAAATTTAACTCTTTTTGGCTTAAACTTTAGTTGTGGACTGAATATGAATAGGTGGAGAAACCTAGCAGAAAGTGGGCAGCTAAAGGGTTGAGAAACAATCAAGTCATGGCCCTTAAAAAGCAATAAAACCCAAATTTAATCATATTCCCGTTTTTTTTTTCATTAACCAATTAGTAAGACCTATAAAAGGCAAAATTTGAGAGGAGAATAGGGTTTTGGAAGGCTGTTTTCTGAAAGCTTTAGAGGGAGGATGAAATTTGGGAGTGAAGGACAGAGGGTAATTGAAGTGGTGATAAGGCAAGCCTTGGTGATCAAAGGAAATTCCCCAATTTTAGAAGTTAAGCAAGAGATTTTTCAGGTTAGGGGAGCTGAACCCGAACCTTAGCTTTACTGCACTACTTTTGTTTGATTTTGATGAATTGTTGCACTAAAATTCGTGCTATACTTGAGGCAATTCGGGGTTGTGGATTTTGGGGACTGTTGCATTGGAATTGGACCTAAATGTTGCCTATAATGGGATGGTATGTGGTGTATTCTGTGATTATGCAAAGTTGGGTGGTTGGGGGTTATTTTCGCGTCCAAATAATGCGTATATGCCTATCTAAATTGTGCTTAAAGAATTGGTGTGGTTGAGATGTGTTTTGGGGTCGCTGGTGTAGTGTGTGCGTGAATCAGTGTCAAAACCTGCAATTCTCGCTCAGGCGAGTCAAGCTTGCCTAGGCGAGATATGCAGGGACGCGTATCCTCTATCTGCTCGTGGCCATCGCTCGGGCGGAGAGTTTTGGGGTTTGGGCGAGGGCTCATCTCGCTTAGGCGAGTGAGACTCGCCTAAGCGAGAATTCATATGCAATTGGGTGTTTTGATTGAACAACTCGCGTAGGCGAGGTTGATTGTTGTTCTGAGTGGGAGTACGTCTCGCCCAGGCGAGACCCTCTCGCCTAAGCGAGATTGCGAGGGAAGGTTTGTGTTTTTGTGGGACTCGTCGCCTAGACGAGGCATTTTTATTCTGGGCGAACGAGAGTCTTGCCCAAGCGAGCATGAGCTCGCTTAAGCGAGAATACGTAGGCTGCAGTGGTTCTGAAGGCTTGCACAGGTTGGGGGCCTAGCTTAAGGGAGGTGGGTTGTAGTGGTTAAACAAAGGCTCTCAATTAAAGCAAGTAAGGGTGAAGAGGTACGTTTAAGGAAGACGTACCTGCTGTGTTTATAAGATGAGATGAAACTTGTGAGAGGTGTTCTACATGGCTTTTAAAATATCTTCTTGGTGGGCTTGCTGGTGTTCCATGGGTTGTGGCCCGGAACGTATCCTCGAGTTGTGGCTCAGGATAGGGGTTAAGCACGTGGCATTCTATGGGTTGTGGCTCAGAATGACTTTCCTTGAGTAGTGGCTCGGGATAGCGGAAGAACACGAGGAACCTTGAGTTGTGGCTCGGGTTGGCAAGTGTGCTGGTTGTGGCCAGTACGGATGGGTCCAGATGGATTGCCCTTCTCAGTGAGTCATTGACGAGTTTGGTAGTCCTGGGACGTTGCAGACTATGTTCGTATTTGGGAACTCCACCTGGCATTACGGTGTGTGATCCGTAGCATGGTTTCCGCACGTGCTCTATCGGTTGTGGCCGATAGGTGTGGCAGCAATACGGTTGTGGCCATGTGAAAGAAATGGAACGAGGTTCCCTGATGTACTTAATATACATGGTGGTGGCCATGTGGAGGGAAGGTAACGAGTCTTCCACTAGGTGCATCGGTATACATGGTGGTGGCCATGTGATGGAAATGGAGTAAGGTTCTGTGGGAAAAGTAAGGATATTCTATATGGTGGTGGCCATGCAGTATAAAGAAAGAGTTCGTACTATTGTTGAATTATTTGTATTGGGTTTACATGTATATGTATGTTAGGTATATTTTGTGTGTTTTAACTGTTAGCTCACCCTATCTGTTTGTGTTTGGCGATGATCGTGTACGCGGTACACGTGAGCAGGTGATGATGCAGGTGGAGCTGGTGAGGCTTAGCTGCGAAGAGGGGATGTTTAGGGGAACTTTTATGTTCACGTTTTGTTATTCTATTTTGAATTATGATGTAAAGGCTTATGGCCTATTTGACTAAAATCACATTTTTGTATTTATGGACTTACTGGTAATTTAATGAAGTTTTACATTTCTCGTGTTTTGGGAAACGAGGTATTTTTTTTATTAAATGAGTTTTTGATAAATGATGTTGACATATTATCTCTATTTCGTTTTATTAAATTCGTAATATCCGAACGGGATGTTACATGGTCTACGAGGCTTTGGGCGATATCTCAAGGGTCAGATGTTGGAGCATTCCTGGAGTTGTGGCTCAGGATTGAGGGTAATACGAGCATTCTTTGAGTTGTGGCTCGGAATAGCGAGTGTTCCCACATGTGTTCTACAAGTGGTGGCTTGTAGGTTGGATAACAATGATATCTTGAGATTATCAACCAAAGACGTAGAACATGGATTACATGGTGGTGGCCATGTGTGATGAGATCAAAGGATGGAGTTCCTTTAATGTGTGTGTTTTGTTATATAAATAGTTACATATGTTTATATTCCTTTAGCTCACCCTATCTGCTTGTGTTTGGCGATGATCGTGTACGCGGTACAGGGAGCATATGAGGTTGCAGGTGGTTTTGGTGGAGCGTAGAGCCGGAGCGAAGCTAGACTTGGGAGAAGGATTTTCTCAGAGTTTTATATTGTTAATTATGATTTCAAATAAATAGTAAACATGGATATTACTACACTTTTGGACAATTATAATAGTATTTATTATCATGGATTTTTGGATTATTGTTGAGGTAATAAAAGTTTTAAAATTTCCCGCGTTTTAGGGAAATGATATTTCAGTAAATGCAATTTAATTATATTTTCTCTATTTTAATATTTAAATCAGTAATATCCAGTCGAGATGTTACAGAGAACAACTCTCAAGTGTCCTATATCATCATGCAAACTTCAACTATACAGAAAAATATCATCAAAGTAAACTACTATAAACCTACCTATGCAATCTTGAAGAATATAATTCATGAGCCTCATGAATGTGCTAGGTGCATTAGTAAGGCCAAAAGGCATCATCAACGTCTCATATAATCCAAACTTAGTCTTAAAAGTGGTTTTCCACTCATCACCCTCTTTGGTTCTTATTTGGTGATAAACACTCTTTAGATCAATTTTAGAAAATACAATGGACCCATGCAACTTATCAATCACATCATCAAGTCTAGGAATTGGGTGACTATATTTAATAGTAATATTATTGATGGCTCTACACTTACAACACATTTTCCATTTGCCCTATTTTTCTAAATATTTTTTGTTAACATGTTCTCATATTGAATGACCTTGGCAGAGGGAACACCAATCTCTCCCACCTCAAATTCATTTTTACTTACCTTTTGGAGAGTTTGAGGACTTTTTTTTGTCCTATTTTCTTTGTCATTTAAACTTGATCCTCTACCACTTAAGATGATAGAAGAGGATGAAGAAGAAATTTCTTTTCCTTTTGGGTGAAGGTAATCTCGTTGGTGAGATTTATTCCAGCAGTTACAACACGATCCACTCTCCACAATAAGAGAACAAGTACTTTATAAAATTTTGCACGTTCTATGAAAAATATTCTCTCTTTGTGTTAGTGCTTATGGATGTTAGGACTTTGGTAAGTGTACCAAGTCGCGCAAGTAGTAACCGGTAAGACCAGGATATTGTTTCCCAAGAGACTCGTGTATACTAAATTATTGTGTAATTAGTGACTAATTTAAACTAATGAATAAATTCATAATTTGGGTTTTTGTATGCAAGAAATTAAATATTTCATAAACAAGTAAAATTGAACTTGGATATTTGAAGACTCTAGAAAATGGTAAAGACTAGAAATGCAATGGATTGATATTGTTGGAGTTAGACTTCACCTACTTCACTCTCATGTATATTAAGCAATAAAACTCTTCTCCATTAATTACTAATGTCAACCCACAAGTCTACTCAAACTCTAATCCCTTAGTTGAATGAGCCTAGGTTTCCTTATTTAGAGTCAATTCCTTGAATCCCTAAATAAACAAACCCGCTTTACAAATTAGGGTTTAAGACAACTAATGGTTCAAGTTCCATTCCTAGATACAAGTTCCATTAGGTATCTTGTTCCAATTCAAGGTTTCAAGAGATATTTTCCAATACCTAATGATCCAAATATCATGCAATGAATGGGTAAAACAAAGCAAGCTTTAAATACATAAACAAAGATACTAGAAATCAATGGATATATATATATATATATATATATATATATATATATATATATATATATATATATATATATTCAAACCATTCAAAAATACATGAAAGTTCAGTGGCTACATCTAACCCCAACAAAAATGGGTTTAGCACTCCATTGTCATGGAGAGCTCAAGCTTACAAAATGGAAATGGAAGAGAAAGAGATACAAAGAGGAAGATGGAGTTGTTCCCACAAGCCCTAGCACTCCCCCAAACTCTCCAAATCGCGTTGCTCGAGCTCCAAAATGTCCAAGATGCGTTTCCCCTCACGAAAACAGAAGAAAAAGAGCCAACTTGCCACATCAGCGAACACTGGCGCCTAGAGGAAGGGTCTCACCGCCAGGCGCTAGCCAACAAATAGTGGGCAAATCTTCCCGCTACTGCCCGACGGTGTCCAAGTGCCGCCAGGCAGTGAGCAGTAGTGGCACCTGTCTGGCGCTTGTCTGGCGCCTGGTGCTGGCGGCCTGTTCCGCCTGGTGCTGGCTCTGTGTCGCCTGGCGCTTCCTGTTGACATTTTTGCTCTTTTCCTTGCTATTCCGGGTCACTCATTTGTCTAGACTTTTGGAGCAAAGCTTCCAATCCACAAAAAGGACTCAAAAATGGGGATTAGTGGTATATTTAGATCAATGTAACCCAAAATGTATTTATTTACAAAAGTAAGATAAAATTGAGGATTAAGTAGGTTAAAAGCTTTGGAAGAGATGATTTTGCTAATGAAATATAGCTTGGATAATGGTAAAAGTTAACATTATCAATGGACTAGGTTGATTGTTGAGGATCCTCATTATCATAATTATGTCCCCTTCACAAGGGTAAGCATCTTCATTTGTTAACTCACTTGATTCCTCACTATCACTTTCACTTTCTTTTTCATCTTGACTACTCTAGATGTCAACTTCCCTAAGAATCATGATCTTTTTTGTGAGGCATTGAAAAACTATGTGACCTCTACCAAAACATTTGAAGCACTTGATATCACTAGTACGGGTGTGAGTAAATGTCCTTTCCCTTGTTTTTTCCTTTTCTTTGAAATTTTTATAGGGTTTTTTCTTTGATTTGTTTACCCTCCCTTTTGAAATATTTCTTAATATAAGAACTACAGTGGTTATTTCTAAAGTTTTTCTCAAAATTTGTTGCTCTACCTTTATGCAAAGTTGTACCAAGTCATTTAAATCTTGGTAAGACAACAATTTTACTTTATCTCTTATTTTAAGACTTAGGCCACTAAGGAACCTAGAAATAGTAGTATCCTCATGCTTTCTAATCCTTGCCCTCGTCATATATAACTCCATTTGTGTGTATTCCTTAACTCTTGTTTTGTTTTGATGGAGTCTTTGGATCTTATCCATAAGTTCCCTATGGTAGTAGGAGGGAATGTGTCTCTCCCTAAGGGCACTTCTAAGATCATTCCAATATTGGAATTGATTGATTCTCCTCTCCCTTTCTAGGGACGTCCACCAATACATTGCATTTCCTTGAAAGCTTAGGGTAATTAAGGGTACCTTCCTCTCCTCACTTATTTGGTGGCAATCAAAAAGTTGTTTCAACTTCATCTCACAATCTAATAAATTAGCTTTCACATAATCTTTTCCTTAGAATGGGGGAAGGTCTACTCTAATAGGTCTTGGTTCCTTATGTTCTCCTTTAGGCCTTGATGGAGGAGGTTGACAAAAACTGTTCATTAACCTACTTTCCTCCTCATAGTGTGTGACAAGTTTAGGAGTTTTGAAGCTTCTTGGGTGGCTTTACTCTTAAGATTTTCCTTAACTCGTTCTTGCTCCCTAACTTATCTCATTCCTTCCTCTAAGATATCAATATACCTATCCCTATCTTCTTTTTCTTTTTCTTTTCTTGTTTTGAACTTCACTTGTAGCTTGGAGTTCCACTTTGGTTTCTACCTGCTAAGATGCTACCTTAAGTAATTGATCCACATAAAAAAGGGAGTCTTTCACCAAAATGTATCACATATACCAAAAGAAGCCAAAAAAATAAAGCAAGAAAAACTTAAATGAAGAAATGTTAAACTTCAAATAGTGAAACATACTCAAAGAATAACAAGTAAAGACAATCAAGAAATTAAAGGTATATAATGGAAGTAGGCACACAAAAGAAGCAACTAACGAAAGGTAATAGAATTGATTACAAAAGACAAAACAAAGCTATAATTGAATGGATGCTTTTTGTCTCTTGATTGTCAAATACTAATGGTGCATATAAACACTCATTTAGCTCCTGGCTGAGACATACATATGGATATTTTTCTAGATTTAAATTGTCAAAGCTTAAAGCACACAAAACAACTCAAATTGCAAATGTTAATAGTGATTCTAGTGGACTTGTTTGCCACTTTCTTTTGCTTCTTTTTATCTAACTCTTTTGGGAACTTTTCTTTTGTTCTATTGTGCTCTTTTTTTTCTTTTAATTCTTTTTCCAGTAGCTCCTTTTAGCACAAAAACAAAATCACCACTACACAATACTTCATGATATAACTTGTAATTGAAAAACAAGAAACAAGTAGTAGAAGGGAAACTTAAATTAATCAAAATTTAGAGTAAGAACTTGAAACTAACACAATGGAAAACTAACTCTATAAACTTGCTAAGGACTAATTAACAAGTATGAACTCAAATGCAAAAATTAAAAGAACTCAAAATCACTAAATAACTTAATAAAATAGGGGATTGGGTGATTAAGCAAGTACAAGGAAAATTCTCACTAGACATTAAGACAACCAAGGTTATCTAGATGTGAAGGTGCATTTCCAAGGCTCTAAGAGAGAAGACGTGGTCAATTGAATCACTTAAAGTGTAGTACATATGCGCATAACACCAACTCAAAGAAGGCAACACAAATTCAAAGCAAATTAAATGGCTAAACACAGATGTAATGGCATATATGGACTAAACATGACTTTAAACACAACATATGGATTTCAAAAATCAAAAGACTCAAGAACAAACACTTTAACCAAACAAAACCAACAAATACTCAAAGAAAATAAAAAAGCAATCGATACAATCAAAAGAAAACACCTAAAGCACACATGGATGATTCAAGATGAAGCAAATGAAGTTGATCCAAAAGAAGAAGACATACAACCACAATCCAATCAATAAAAACTCAAGACAACTCAAAATTGAAGAAAACAAGAAGAAGATGAACTTATCTTGGAATGTGATCAACCAAGGCTCACAATACCACATGATGAGTCTATCTTCAAGCTTGGAGCCCATGAGCAAGTGAGGGAGAACTCCATGGAATGAGTTGATGCGTGGAAGCAAGAAAGAAATGAGAGGAAGTGGTTCTACTATGGTGAGGGAAAGATGCTCTCAAGCGAGGTTAGGCCAACACTCAAGGAAGGAGGCTAGAGGAAACCATTAAGGGGAACTCTAGCCTAAGTTGATTTCACAAAGAGAGAGTCATATGGATGCATTTCAATAGCATAACTTTACTAATTTCATGGATGAATTTACGAGAACTAGAGATCTCTATTTAAAGGAGAAAAAGAGAACTAGGTTGTCTAGAAAAAGAAGGGGGTGATAACGCTATCGTTGACGCGATCAAATTAATACTACTAAATTCTAGCAACTTCAGTATTGCTAAGAAAATAGAAAGGTTAAAGTTAACCCTATGTCATCTCTCAACCAAACAGAATTGATGCTTGGCAAATTAGTTCTTATAAAATTATACAATAGGGATTAGTTAAATAATATTTGAAAAATAATAGAAGAAGATAAAGATAAAAAGATATAAAAAACAATGATAAATAAAATAGATTGATTCCACTGCTTTTTCAAAATAGATTCATCATCTGCTATCTAAAGATTATTGCTCAATTAATTATTGTTGTAGGTTTGCAAATTAATCAATGTAAAGTCTCAATTAATTTGTTGGCGTTCTCACTTTTAACAAAAATACAATTTCAATTAAAAGTGAGAACTTTTAGATTATCCATAATAAATTCAACCAAAGTACAATCTCAACCAAATTTTACTATGCTTAATCATGTCTATTCTTTTATCCCTCACCAAATATAAAGCTTAATTAATCAAAGTAAAGTCTTGACTAATTTTAGTTAAAGTAAATACCTTTAACCAAAGTAAAGTCTCAATTATTGGTAAAAACTCATTTAATCATATGAAAGTTTCTAAATAAATACAAAGTAAAGTATCAATTAAATCTAAAAACCCTTGGACTCATATGATCAACATGCATATAGATTTAAAAAGTTTGCTAATTAGATAACATGTAAAATCATTACTTTTTACGTAATTCAAAGATAAAAGACATAGATAAATGAAAACCACAACAATAGTGAAAAGAACAAAGAAATTATTTCATTCTAACCTCAGAATCCATAATGAAATTACAGTGAAACCAACCCTCGAAGCTTAGCATTTCATGGAATCAAAATAAAATTAAAATAAAAGAAGAAAGGATGGAAAGAGAGAAAGAAATTAGGCCCCTTAAGGGTTCCTAAACTCTGAAGTTCTGAACTTGTCTTTTTGCTTCCCCTTAGTCTCTTTATATAGGACTTGGACTAAGCTTTTCTATTGCTAGAATCTCTCAAATATCTTTAAAATAATCATAATCATTTATCTTTATAATTGTTATGAATATCTAAAACTATTTGACAAATATAGTTGGTTTTAAATTTCTGATATAATTAAATAAATTAATTATTTAAAGATATTTGATAAATTATCACCAACTAATATTTGCATTAATTTTTTAAATCAACCTTTTTGAAATCTTGTAGTCTAAATTTCCAAATATATCAATATTTGCATTTAAATCCATATTGTTTAACCAACTTTGACTAGACTTTGAATGTTTGGTCAAGTTTGACCATTTGAGTGTCCATTGAGAGGTTGCCATGTGGCATCTTCTTCTTTCTCTCCATTAGGGTTTTTCTGCAGATGTTTGTGAGAGGAATGACGTTGGTGGGTTGACGAGGCTTGTGATTTGCATAAATGGGTTAGTGGCATTGTAGTGATTGATGGAGTTTGTATTGACTTCGCGTACTAGATATGGAGGTACATTATTTGGATGTCTATTCAGGTCTCGCGGTGGCTATGGTGGTTCTGAGATTCCTCCTCTTGGCTTTGTTAAAAAGTAAATAAGTCTTTCCTTTAGGCCTTGTATTTTGGCCTAGCATATATTTCTTTTGGAGTTTGTATTTTAGCCATTTTTTACAAGGCTGGTGTATTTAATTGATTATGTAAGTACCATAATCGATTAAATCCGGCAACGTTTGCATATTTATATTTCTGAGCTTTTTAACTTGATTCTTGAGTGACCATGCAAACTAAGGTGCTCTTTGGGCTTGCTTGGCCTCAAGTAACCCTTAGAACTTTGCTTGGAGGCCAAGGTACCTTGAAAGGTACATGCATTAGGTAGTTAACTTAGTGCATGAACTTGACAACTCATTAGTCACTCTTAAAGAAAGTTTTAGAGCTAGTTAGTTTCAAGGTTCTTTGTATCTTTTTGAAACTTAGGTTCACTCTAAATTCTATAAATAAAAGTGCTTGTAAATTAAACTTTGAAATGATATAGAGAATTCTATCAATTTTGTACCTCTTTTTTGTTTCAAGTTCACTAAAATAGACTGTTTACTTGACTTCTTGTAAACCTTTTTTCTTGAGGTTTGGTCCAACCTCCTTCAAGAAACACATCCAAACCACTCTCCAAACACATTCTAATTTTGCATCCAAGCGCATCATCTCGATGGAAGCAATTTCAACTTTCATGAAGTGAGTTTCCATCATTTGACACCAAAGCTTGTTCCTTCTTCCAATCATGTTCCCTCATTAACATCAATTTCATAGTTTATTGAAGAGTGTCTTAACTCTCTTCCATCATTTGCTACTCGAACAAGTCTCTTTTTCATCAATATATATATATATATATATATATATATATTATTTTTAATTTAAAATGACATTATGAATTATATTTATTTTTGTTATAATAGAATTACTTATCATTAATATTAAAATAGTCATTTTTGAGTTGCAATTTGTATAGTTCTAACCATCATATAACAATTTACTTTTGACTTGAAACACTTTTGCTTTAGCTTTAGCTTTAGAAAACATTTTATTCAAATATGAAATACCTCTTTCACGTCATTAGTCAATAACTTCTTTGATAATTTTATAGAAATAGATGTTTCACTTCTCTTCTTTTTTTAATTATTATTCTCTTTTTATGCATTTGACTATTGCCATTTGTTTAACTTAATATTTTATTTTAGAAATACTATATGTTCTAAATAAATCTATATTTTTATCTCTCAAATAAATATTGTCGGTCAGTATTTTATCATGGATTTTGAGAGAGATCTACATCAATTGAAAATAAAATAATTTCACATTATATGAATTAATATAAACCTTACTTTTTAAATCAATTTTATAAAATTGAATTAAATTTAAAATTTATTTCTTAAGATGATATTATAGTTACTTAAAACCTATTTTAGCAAAATTTATTATTTGTTAAACTTATAATAACATATACTATTAAATTATCGAACTACTCGTTAATATTTATTTTCATATATATTTGAGATGTACGGAGGTAATGCGATGGAAATTGTATAATCCTTGCCTTATAAGCATTTATAATATTGTCTTAAACTTAAAAGCTGGGTGTTGAAGGCAATCACATCTAAACTTAATTTAAGATGATTTATAATATCTCCAAATTTTTGTGAACAAAATTGTAGTTGGAGTTCGTGAGAAAGGCAGCTCCAAAAGTCAAGCCACTGAAGTCACGCATAGCCATGTTTTATTCCTCCGCCGAAGAATAATAGGCAGAATTCGGAATACCCCTCTTTCGGGCTAGTTTCTGGAGTCATGGTAAGTCAAGTCAACTTGCGTAGTGGACACTCACAACACCAAACACAACACAACACATTAGTATGCAGCTAACGGTACTATATTATGAAGACAAACCAGGATCGACACAGGACACAATAAAACTAAAGATCAACCAAGTGTTTTTTGCTCAAGGGCCACACCATGTTTGGCTCCATGTTGTCCTTCCATTTTCTACTCTCTTGTTTCATGCTTCTTGTCTTGGTTGCAGCTAATTGGGAACCCCAAGACGATTGTCCTTCTTCTCCTCAACCATGTGGCTATCTGGGGAAAATCTTCTTCCCCTTCACAACAAGCTCCAATCCAAAATGTGGGTTGCGAATAAGTGGCTGTGAAGACGACGGTGCAGTCAAACAAATCTCACTGGGAGGCAAAAAATTGTATAAAATTGATGCCATAATAAATCCTTTGGACCTCAATTACCTTTCAATTTTCATCCATTACCCTGATCTTGACACCGTTGCTACAGAGCAGCAGCGTATACAGCCTTCTGAGATAGAAAACGAGTATTTCACGATCGCTAACAATATTACCTTCTTCGGATGCTCTCTCAACCCCAACGAAATCACAAATTCAATCCCTTCAAACATGACTTTATACAGACATTGCCAAAACCACAGCATGTACTATAATTCTTCCCATTCGTTCGACTATCCCATGCCCAACATTCCATTCGCGTGCTTGCTTTTTCCGGTTTGTCCATGTGGAACCTTTTGCAATTGCCCTTCATTTACATTTCTATTTTCTATTCTCCAAATTAAATTAAAAATACCCAAAAATTGCAAACACTGTCATGGCCTCTGTAAGTTTAACTTTGAAGGACAACGCCTCAATTGTGATGGACAACCACCTCGTCTTTCCCAGCCCCCGGTTCCTCCACCTGCAACGGCTAAGGCTAAGAAAATAGGTACTCTAGTTAACTCTCTTTATTTGCATATGTTTTGAATCACGCTAACATAGTTTCATATTTACTGTGGAACACTCACATGCGCCAATACACGACTAATGTTGAAAAGGAAAAAAATAATAGACACGCTCATATTCTATTTATATTCATGAAAAAAATTACTGTCTGCTGTTGGAAAAGAACACGCTGTTATACAGAGTTGGTTGATCCTTCACTTTTTCTGCAGCTTTATTTGTTGGAATACCAATCCTGGTTGTGGTTTTTGCCTTGGTTGTTGTTATTATTCTTTTGTTGTTGAAAGGAAGAAAGAAACGTTCAGGCCTCCAAAGCAAATCAAGAAGCGCTTATTCTTCTTCCTTCAGAAATACAACGTCCATGGAAAGTGGAGGTGTCTACTTTGGGATCTCTGTCTTCTCCTTCGACGAGCTCCGAGAGGCAACCAATAATTTTGTTGAAGACAGGAAGCTTGGAGAAGGAGGCTTTGGAATCGTTTACTTCGGTAAGGAACTCCAAGTTCTCACACTTTTCTGAAGATCGAATATAGTACATGCAAATTTCATCGATTTTGTATAGTTTAGTTTTGTTAGTTTTCCATGTTTCTAAAAGGAAGAAAATCTGCTATTTTAACTTCAAACTGATATGTTGAATTGCAGGAAAACTTAGAGATGGTCGTGAAGTTGCAGTGAAGCGGCTGTTCGAGCGCAACTACAGGCCAGTGGAGTCATTCATCAATGAAATCCAGATCCTCACACGTCTGCGACACAGAAACCTTGTGTCCCTCTATGGCTGCACTTCGCGTCACAGCCGGGACTTAATGCTAGTGTACGAGCACATCCCAAATGGCACTGTTAGCTCTCATCTCCACGGTGATCAAAGAAATTCAAGCTTTCTGCCATGGCATTTGAGAATGAAAATTGCCATACAAACTGCTAGTGCATTGGCTTATCTCCACGCTTCTGACATCATTCACCGGGATGTGAAAACCACCAACATTCTCCTGGACAATTCGTTTGATGCTAAGGTTACGGATTTTGGTCTTTCAAGGCTGTTCCCTGATGATGTCACCCACGTTTCCACTGCTCCAAGAGGGACCCCTGGTTATGTTGATCCGGATTATCGCCTATGCTACCAGCTGACAACAAAGAGTGATGTATATAGCTTTGGGGTTGTGCTTGTTGAGTTAATATCATCTCTCAAAGCAGTTGACATGGACAGGAACAGGGAAGACATTAAGTTGGCAAATCTTGCCATTAGGAAGATTCAAAAGGGTGCCTTTTATGAGTTGGTCGATCCTTCCCTTGGTTTCCACTCAGATGAGAAACTAAAAATGATGATAGGTTCGGTGGCAGAGTTGGCTTTTCGGTGTCTGCAAGAAGACAAGGAATTGAGACCCTCTATGGGTGAAGTATTGGAGGTGCTGGAGAGAATTCACAGTGGCAGGGATGAGCCACCGAATCAGGATGGAATTGTCGTTAATGGTGCTATAAGGGCTTCTCAAAGCTATGTTCATCCACCTCTTCCAAACACTCTGATAAACCCACAACAGCGCCTTTTCAAAACAAACTGATAAAAGGGATCTGCAAAATATGTCAGAAGCTATCTTTCATTTCTATTTGCTGATATATACTTGGTACTGTGTGCAGATTTCAACTCCACTTTGCATCATTAGAATCAACGAGTGTGTCAATATACATTTTTTGAAATTTGATGATTCGGATGCTTACAAAATACCCTTAGCTCAACATATTATATAGAAAACATGATCTGATCATATATATATATATATAACATCATGATATTTTGATAGTCATGTATTACCAATCACATAGTCTTTGTTAGTTTGATGTCATTTGTTATTGTTCCTGCAGAAGAACAAATAAGATAAGTTAGGCACGAGCGTCACCTTACTATGTAGTCCGCTATCTCCTTAGTTGGCCTCTTCCCATTCGATACATGCCGGCTTGAACCCAGGAGGGGTTACCTGCAGAAGAATCTCCGAAGCTCAAGTAAGTCAAAGCTCTCAAGAGTCAAATCAACAATTAATGAATGCGTACCTTTAAATGATGGGGTCCACGTGTATTTATAGACATTAATGACGTTCGACCATTTCATGGGCTGGGCCTTGACTTGGGCTCTAGCTTGGGCCCCAGCTTGGGCCATGAG